>Ga0335074_10000366_pt1 | contig 66239 bp, 58 predicted proteins | sample Lox_Sample_23_FD_206715 | JGI IMG/M metagenome (GOLD analysis project Ga0335074, IMG submission 206715) | Soil microbial communities from Loxahatchee National Wildlife Refuge, Florida, United States - Lox_Sample_2.3 | ecosystem: Environmental > Terrestrial > Soil > Wetlands | place: USA...
CGTGATTACCCCTTGAGGCGGGCTTGCCAGGGTAGCCTCGCGTGTCGGCGATTCTGGTTGGAGGCTGCGAGAGAGTACAATGGGTGGGTTCGCAGAGGGATCCTTTTTGAATTGAGGCGCCAGGGAAGAGCAGCTCATGAGCACTTCATCATCCTTTCGTGAAGGAGCTTCAACGGCGGAAGAGCGGCCGCGCACTGGGCCTGTGCTACTTTCAAGCGATTCTCTTCTTAATATTCTCGATCTGATTTTCGCAGGCTCGCCGCTTGAAGACGTGCTGGCAGCCATCGCCCGGTCGGTGGAATCCCAGGCGGATGGAATGCTGTGCACCATCTGGCTTCCCGATTCAGACGGAAAACATCTCTACTGCGCCGCGGCCCCCACCCTTCCCGGATTTGCAAGTCACGTGGGCCGCACGGTAATCGGGCCTAAGGGCGCCTCTTGCGGCACAGCGGTTTACAGGAGGGAAGCGGTATATGTGCCGGACATCCTGGCGGAATCCACGTGGGATGACTATCGCGACCTGATGGCGCCGTTTGGCATTCGCTCGGTGTGGTCGCGGCCTCTTTTCTCAAAGGAGGGAAGGGCGCTGGGGACTTTCGCGGTGCTTTCCCGGGAAGTGCGCAATCCGAGCGAGACAGATTTAGCGCTGATCGAAAACGCGAGTCACATCACAGGCATCGCAATCGAACGCAGCGTCAACGAAGAGGCCCTGCGGCACGAGCGCGACCGTTTGAGCCTGCTGCTGGAAATCACGAATAGCATGAGTTCGAGCCTGGACCTCTCGCATTTGACCGAGGCGCTATCGACCAACTTGCTGAGCGTAACGCACTGCGATCTTTGTGCGCTGCTGCTGCCGCATTCGAGCGACGCCTTGCGCATGACGATTCTTTATAACCCCCAAGGCCGCGGTTTCATTTCGGATGGCACGCTTGTCCCCATCCACGGTTCGACGTGCGGCAAAACCTTTCGAACGGGCAGGAACGAACGAGTTGACCGCTTCGGGGATCTTCGCGACGACCCGGACACCTTCGCAAGCCCTGATGGCAAGGCGTTCTACGAGCGGGTGAGCGCGGAAGGGCTAGTCTCGGGATGCGACTTTGCGCTGAAGGGTCGAAGCGGGATTGTGGGGATTTTGGCCGCGCTGAGCCGGTCGGAAAAGGCCTTTGCCGCGGATGAAGTCAATTTCCTGGCACAGGTGGCGCGGCAAGTGGCGATTGCGGTCGAGAATGCGCTGAACTACGAGAAGGCGACGCAGGATCGAGACAGCGAAGCGAAGCAGAGGCTGTATCTGGAAGAGGAAATTCGTTTGGAATTCGGCGAAATCGTGGGCGAGAGCCCTGAGCTGAAGACAGCGTTGAGCCTGGTGTCCGTTGTGGCGCCGACGGATTCGAGCGTGCTGATTCTCGGAGAGACGGGCACAGGCAAAGAGCTAATTGCGCGGGCGATACACAGACTGGGCAGCCGCAGCGAAAAGGCGTTTGTGAAACTGAATTGCGCGGCGATTCCTTTGGGACTGCTCGAGAGCGAGCTCTTTGGGCACGAAAAGGGAGCGTTTACCGGGGCGATCGCGCAAAAGACCGGACGCTTCGAATTGGCTGACAAGGGCACGCTATTTCTTGACGAGGTCGGCGACATCCCTCTGGAACTGCAAGCGAAACTGCTCCGCGTCTTGCAGGAACAGGAGTTCGAGAGGCTGGGCAGCAACCGCACGCACAGGGTCGACGTCCGCATGATCGCGGCCACGCATCGCGATTTGCCTGCGATGGTGAAGCAAGGAACGTTTCGCGAGGACCTCTACTATCGTTTGAAAGTATTTCCGATTCGCGTTCCTCCGTTGCGCGATCGTAGGGATGATATCCCGAGACTGGTGCGGCACTTCACTGGGCTTTATGCCCAACGGATGAACAAGCGCATCGACGTGATTCCGCCGGAGGCCATGGACGCGCTGGTGCGCTACCGCTGGCCCGGCAATGTGCGCGAATTGCAGAATTTTCTCGAGCGGGCGGTGATACTGTCCTCGCAGTCCGTATTGTCCGCGCCGATCTCAGAACTCGAGCCTTTCCAGCCGCGCCGGGAATTCAATGCCCCGATGAACGGTCTCGCGGAAGTGGAGCGAGATCATATCCTGCGCGTGCTGGAAGCCAGCAACTGGGTCATCGGCGGGCGAAACGGCGCGGCGCATCGATTGGGCATGAAGCGAACGTCGTTGGCCTACAGGATGAAGAAGCTCCGCATCGCCCGGCCTGCTGCGGCGCCGCAGCAGCGCAGCTTTGCCGCTTCGGCCGGCAACGACTGCGCATAGAAGCCGCCAAAATTTATCTCCAGCGTGACAGCCACCGCGACTGAAACCCGTCAGTGACGGAAATCCATCAGAGATTCGTCGAACGCCGGAACCGGCGGAATCGCCTTGGCCTCAACAACCGCAAATAACAGAAGCATTTACGCCTGCCAGCGGCAGAGCTGCGCTTTTGGCACTTCAACTGCCTTCACCCCTCGCAGCGCCTTCAGGCGCTCAAAAAAAAGACAAAGGAGAGAACGATGCTTCCAAGGATCAAATTGGGATTTGCGCTTCTCACGCTGACCCTGATTTTCGCGTGGCATTCTACGGCGAACGCGGCCGACAACGCGACCAAGACTCTCGAAACCGGCACCTTTCACGGCAAAGTCCATCAGACTTCGGGCCGCGCCACAATTTACCAGCAGGCGAACGGAAAGCTTGTCCTTCGCCTGACGAATTTCAAAACCTCGAACGGCCCGGATGTGCATGTGATTTTGATTGCGGCGAAAGACGCTGACGACGATGCGAATTTTCTGAAGAGCGCTACGCCGCGAGTCGAACTGGGAAAGCTGAAGGGAAACGAAGGCGACCAGAACTACGTGATCCCGAAGGGCACGGACCTTTCCACGTACCAGACGGTTTCGATTTATTGCGAGCGGTTCAACGCAAACTTTGGCGCCGCGCCTCTGGAAAAATTTTAACCTCAGGCGATCGGTCGTGGGTTTTAGGCCGCGACTGAGGCCTCGGTTTTGAGCGCTGAAAGGAGGCAAACCATGACAATGGGCGCAACTTCCTGGTTTTCGCGGAAGAAGTACGTTCTGGCGGCTATTGCGGTGCCCATCCTTGTGGCCGCGTGGTGGGCATTCCGGCCGGAAAAACTGTGGATCAACGTCAAGGTGAACGAGCCCGCGCCGTTTGCTTCGAACGCAGATGCTCAGCCGCTTTACACGGGCCTATTGACAGGCAAGGCGCATCCGACGAGCGGGCGCGCCTCGGTCTATCAAGCGTCCGACGGCAAGCGCGAGCTTCGGCTGACGGATTTCGCAACGTCGAATGGGCCGGATGTCCACGTGGTATTGGCCGAAAGCGGGGACGCTGCTCTTCAAAGCGAGTTCGTGAAGGGCGACTTGAACAGTATAGAACTGGGTACGTTGAAGGCAAATCAGGGTGATCAAAACTATGAGCTCCCTGACTCCACGGATCTGAACACTTACGACGCGGTCGTGATTTATTGCGAGAGGTTTCATGCGGTATTCGGCGTGGCGAAGCTTGAGAAGTTCTGAGCACGTGACCGCGTGCTGAACCGCCGAAAAACAGCAATGAGGAGGAATTTATGAGTGACGCAGTGTCGCGCACGGGCGCAAGACGAGCGGCGGCGGGCCCGGGCGCTCGCGAACATGGCAGCAGTCGACTCGGGGTTCCTCTCGCATCCATCCGTCGGGTGCAAGCAGACGGAATCCACGTGTTTTATCGTACGGCGGGCGACCCGAACGCGCCTGTGGTTCTCCTGCTCCATGGATTCCCAACATCATCTTTCATGTTCCGTGAATTGATTCCGCGCCTCGCTGATGATTACCGCGTCATCGCACCGGACCTGCCGGGTTTCGGATTCACCGAGGTGCCTTCGACAAGAAAATACGCCTACTCCTTCGAGCAGCTGGCACTGACGATCGAGGCCTTCACGGAAGCGCTCAAATTAGACCGTTACGCAATTTACGTGTTCGATTACGGCGCGCCGACCGGATTTCGTTTGGCCATGGCTCATCCCGAGAGAATAACGGCGATTATTTCGCAGAACGGAAACGCGTATGAAGAGGGCCTGGGCGACGCCTGGGGACCGATCCGCAAGTACTGGAGCGAGCCGACGGCCGAGAACCGTGACATACTTCGCCAAAGCATTCTGACGGAGGGGGGAACGCGCTGGCAGTACACGCACGGCGTCGCGAATCCGGAGAGCGTCCCGCCCGAATCGTACACGCTGGACACGGCTCTTTTCGAGCGCCCGGGCAATAAAGAAATTCAGCTGGATTTGTTTCTCGATTATGCGTCGAACGTAAAGCTCTACCCGGAATTTCAGGAATATTTCCGGCAATCGCAGCCGCCCCTCCTTGCAATTTGGGGCAAGAACGATCCTTTCTTCGTCCCCGCAGGCGCCGAGGCTTTCAAAACAGACCTGCCGAAGGCAGAAATACAATTTCTCGATACCGGCCATTTCGCGATTGAGACTCACGTGGCGGAGATTACCGCCGCAATGAAAGAGTTTCTGCAAAAAACACTCGAGTCCGGCGAGGGGAAGTCACGATGAGCGCATTTCCAGAGAACGCAGCGGCTGTGCTGGTGCACGGCGCATGGGCCGATAGCTCCTGCTGGCGCAGCGTGATTTTGCCGCTTGAAAAGCAGGGGCTTCGCGTGACGTGCGCTCCGATCCCGCTCACCTCGCTCAGTGATGACGTCGCTGCGTTGAACCGAACGGTGGCACGAACCAGCGGACCGGTTGTGTTGGTTGGCCATGCCTATGCAGGAGCCGTGATCGCTGCAACAACTGAAAAGCGAGCGAAAGCGCTCGTGTATATCGCGGCGCTCGCGCCGGATGAGGATGAGACGGTCGCGAAAGTGTTCTACCGCGAATCGGCTCATCCGGAAGCGCCGAAATTGGCCCCCGATGCGGATGGATGGTTGTGGATGCCGGAAGGCGGTTTCCAGCGGGCGGTTGCGCACAAAGCGTCAGCGGAGCAAACGAAAGTGATGGACGCGATCCAGCGGCCGATTTCGGTCCAGTGCATTCAGGAGCCGGCACCAACGCCGCTATGGAAATCGAAACCTTCGTGGTTTCTGATCGCAGAGGAAGATCGCATGATCCATCCGAAAACGCAGCGGTTCATGGCTGAACGTATGGGAGCGACAACGCGATGCCATCCGGTAGACCACACTCCCATGTACACGCAGCCGGCGCCTGTGGTGGATGTGATTCTCGAAGCCGCGCGCCAGACTCTTTCGAAGTAGGGCTCTGTGGGGAAATCGTGCGGCGCCCGCAAAGCGCAGAGAGCGACGGCGGGGTAGGTATGCAAATGCAAGAAGAGGCCGGTTCACAATCCGCTCCTCGAAGCTCCTTCGGGGTCTTCCCAGTAGAGGTCTCGGGAAACACGGTGTTCGTGCGTCGCTATGGAGACGGGCCGCCGGTTCTTATGGTTCACGGTTTCCCGCGAACAAGCCTGATGTGGCGGCGCTTAGCACCGAAGCTTGCAGGGGACTATTCGGTCGTGTGCGTGGACTTGCGCGCTTATGGCCGCAGCGGAATCCCTGCTTCTACGGACGATCACTTTCCTTACTCGAAGCGTGCAATGGCGAAAGAGCTGGTTGAAGTGATGGAGCAACTCGGCTTTTCCACCTTTGCGGCAATCGGGCACGATCGCGGCGGGCGCGTCTGCTATCGGATGGCTCTGGATCACCCGAAGAACGTCGGGCGTCTCGCTGTTTTCGACGTAATTCCGATTCTCGAAGGATGGAGCCGCGCCGATGCGCGTTTCGCGCGGACCTACTGGCCGTGGATTTTGCTGGCGCAGCAGGTGCCGCTCCCGGAGAGCTACCTGGTCCGTGCTCCCCAGGCCGTCTTCGATAACCCCTTCGGTCACGGGACGTTCACTCAGGATGTTCTCGAAGAGTACGTTTCAACCTATCGCGATCCGGCGCGCGTTCACGGAATCTGCGAGGAGTATCGCGCCGCTACAACGATCGACGTCGAGCACGACCGCGCTGACAAAGAGGCGTCGAGGCGAATCGAATGCCCGATGCTGCATCTGTGGGCCGAGGGCGGACCTCTCGATACTTTCTATCCCCAAGATGGCGGCCCGCTGGGCATCTGGCGGCAGTGGGCTCCGCACGTGCAAGGGCAGGCGATGAAGGGAGGACACTTTTTCCCGGAAGAGAATCCTGACGGTACGGCGATTCTTCTCAAGCAGTTTCTTTCCGCGTAACCTATCGACCGCTCGCGAAGTGAAAAGTCGTCTACTCAAATCAGATCTCTGCGTTCAATTCGTCCTGGGAATTAGGGCGATTCAATCGCGTGCGTCTTTTCGTGAGTTTTAGAGAATAAAATCGCGGTTCCACTACGCATCAGCACCGCAAATGGTTTCCATTTGATCTATGAGTTTGCATCCGCGCCGGAATATTTGCACCATCGTACTGTGCTTATTAGTGTAGGCACTCGAATCTGTTCAGGCCGTACTAAAGCCCTTCCGAGCTGTACCGGAGGGGTCCACAGGGCCGCGAGTTAAGGCTTCTTCGGTTTTCCGGCTGTAAATCGCAAAGCATGATCTTTGCGCCGCAGTGTACGTGTGTCTTTAAAAAAGGAGACTTTCCGATGTCGACCCCGCAGTCCAGTGCCAGTGCGATCCAACCCGGTGCATTCGCCAACGCCATGCTCGAGCCGCCATCCGGCCACAAGAAGAAACGTCTCTTGCAGAGCAGCATCTCGCTCGTGGTTCACACCGGGGTTTTGGCGTTGCTCATAATCCTGCCTCTGCTGATTTCAAACGGCCTGACGATCCAGCAACTGAACAAGACATTTCTTGTTGCGCCACCTCTGCCCGCTCCTCCTCCTCCGCGGCCCATCGTGACTCGTCCGCAAGCCGCCGCACCGAAATACACGACGAGCGTAGCGAAGCTTTCCGTTCCCACGACAATTCCGAAGACGATTTCGATGAAAGCGCCGGAAGTTGCGGAAGCGCCGTCGATTCAGTCGAACGCGGGAGTCGTCGGAGGGATGGGCTCTGTGTTCGGCGGTGATGGAACCGCGGCGCCGCCGCCTCCGGCTCCTGTCGCTGCGCCCGCCAAAAAAGTGCCGGTTTTCATCAGTGGCAATATGAAACAGCCGGTTCTGCTTTTCTCTCCGACGCTGATGTACCCGCCGATTGCGAGAGCCGCGCGCATTTCAGGCACGGTTGTGATTCTTGCGATTATCGATGAGCACGGTGACGTGGTGGAAGCCCGCGCCGTGAGCGGCCCTCCATTGTTGGTGCAGGCAGCTCTCAATTCTGTGGCGCACAGAAAATATCAGCCCACGATTCTCGATGGGCAGCCGACACCTATCAAGCTGCAGGTGCAAGTAAATTTCCAACTGGCGAGTTGAAGGCGTTTGTCAGTTGCTCAGTCGCGGCGGAAGAGGCCAAAAAGCCCGCGCGATTGGGGCTGGCAACGGATCAGTATCGCGGTGACATTATCCAGGCCGCCGGCTGCTTTGGCGAGGTCGATCAGATGTTCGGTGGCTTTCTGCGGCTTTTTCAGCGCGAGGATGGCTTCGGCAATTTTGTCGTCCGGGACCATTCGAGAAAGACCGTCCGAACAAAGCAAGTAAGCGTCGCCAACCAGCATCACGTGCTCGTCGACGTCGACTTCGACAGTTTCTGAAGCGCCGAGCGCGCGAATCAGCATGGTCTGATATTCGCTTCGCTCGGCCTGCTCCGGCGTGAGGATCCCGAGCCGAACCTGCTCGGCGACCAGCGAGTGGTCGCGAGTCAACTGTTCGAGTGTGCCTTGGCGCAGACGGTATGCGCGGCTATCGCCCACGTGCGCGAGGCTTAGGCGCTCGCCTTCGAGCCAGACGGCGACGATAGTGGCGCCCATTCCGCGCATGTTTGCGTCCGTGGAGGCGGCTTGGTAGATGGCGTGGTTTGCCAGCCGTAAGGCACTGGCGAGGCGGTTCGTCTTGTCGCTGAGATCGGGCCGAAAGTCTCCTTCGTAGGGAAGAGAAGGATCCTGCGCAGCGTTGCGGCAGTGTTGCTCGATCGTGGTAACCGCGATTTCGCTCGCCACTTCGCCGTGGGCGGCGCCACCGATCCCGTCGGACAGAATAAACAGGTTCAACTCCGGCAGGACCCGCAGGTTGTCCTCGTTCAGTTCACGGACACATCCCACGTCCGTCTGTGCTCCATAATCTATCCGCACCGGGCTCCCTCAGCCTGGAAATGTGAAGAGTCGTATGGAAGTCGCGGCCCGAGTCCTGGGCCTGGAAGGAGGCACACGCTCGCTCCTTCGCGGCGCACAATTGTTATCAGGAAAATTCGTTGGGAACAAGTAACATCGTTCGGATGGGAGTCTTTCCGCTGCGAATAGCTGCGCACGCGTTCCGCGAGCTGAGGGAACGCGGTGAAGCGATTTTCCGTTTCGACCTTTCCGGGTTCCGCTCACTCGCCTCGGCGACGGGTCCTTTGCGAAATTCAGCGGCAATTTTTGCGGGACTAATGAGGGGTTGACAGGAGGCGGAGTTTGGGGATATTCAGCTTGCGCGGGGGAGTGTGATTGGGGCGACGGCGAAGCTAAGTGCTGCGTTTTCAGCGGAATTTCGCGAGTACGGTGTGGCTTTCAGCACGAAAGCTGACTGTTTTGGCGCGAATTGGCGCCTTAAAACCGCTTAAAAGGTCTAAAAAGGTAGCAATTGGCAGGTTTTGTGCACTTATGTAACCGGACAAGTGCGGGTCGAGCTCTGTCCCAGCAGAGAAACGCTTGCTGACAAATATTGGCAAATACGAGATCGTTGCTGAGGTCGGCCAGGGGGCCATGGGCATTGTCTATAAGGCCCGGGACCCGCTCATCGGCCGCATGGTCGCCCTGAAGACCATCACCAGCGGCCTCGCCGGCAAGCCGGAACTCCTTGAACGCTTCTATCAGGAAGCCCGCTCGGCGGGCGCGCTGCAGCACCCCAACATCGTCACGGTCTTCGAACTGGGCAAGGAAGGGGATATTCCCTTCATCGCCATGGAGTTCCTGGAGGGCGACAGCCTGGAAAAGATCGTGGCGCGGCGCGATGAATTGCCGCTCTCGAAGAAGATCGGGTTCATGTCGCAGATATGCAGTGCGCTCGACTACGCGCACAAGCATGGGGTGATCCACCGCGACATCAAGCCCGGCAACATCATGCTGACGAAGGACAGCACCGTAAAGGTGGTGGACTTCGGGATCGCGCGCCTGGTGGATACGTCCAAGACGCAAACCGGGTTGATGATCGGCACGCCGGCTTACATGTCTCCGCAATTGCTGCGCGGCGAACGCGCTGATGCGCAAGCGGACATCTGGGCGCTCGGCGTGATGCTTTACGAGCTGGTGGCGTACCAGCGGCCGTTCCTTGGCGATAATCCGGCCGCGTTGATGTGGAACATCATCTCGCAGCAGCCAAAGGCGCTGCGCGAGGTCGCTCCCGGCTGCCCGGCCGAGCTGGAAGAAATCGTGGGGAAGATGCTGGAGAAGGAAGCGACGCTGCGTTTGCAGACGATGGAGGACGTCCTTCTCGAGCTCGACCCGCTCCACAAGCGCCTGCAGAGAGACCGGCTCGGGGAACTGGTGGCGCAGAGCCAGCAGCTGATCCAAAACCAGGAGTTGCAGAAGGCGCAGGGCCTGCTGCGCGAAGCGCTGCACCTGGACAGCTCGAATTCCGAAGCGAAGACGCTGCTCGATCGCGTGGGCGCGGAAATCCGGCGCGTGCAGAACGAGGCGCGCGCAAAAGAGCAGGTGGCGAAGGCGCAGGCGCTCTTCGATGCCGGCAGGCTGGAAGAGGCGAAGAGCGAGGCGGAAATTGCCGTTCGGATCGACACGAAGTATGAGCCGGCGCGAGATCTGGCCGCGCGCGTCAAAGCGTCGATCGATCGCATCAAGACGATTCAGGAGAAATTGCAGGGCGCGAAGCTGCGGATCGCCGAAGGCAGCCTCCCCGAAGCGGATCAGCTGCTGGATGACGTGCTGGCGCTGGATGGCACCAACCAACAAGCGCAAACTCTGCGACGGCAGATTCGCGATGAGACCGCGCGGCGCGAAAGGCGGCGGAAAATCAGCGAAGGCCTGCAACAGGCGCGGGCTTTCTGGTCGCAACAGAGGCATCTTCAGGCCGTGGAGATTCTCTCCGCACTACAGCAGGAGTTCCCGAACGAGGCGGAGATCAGCGAATTGCTGGTGACGGTCCGTCACGACCAGGCCGAGCAGGAAAAGCAGGAGTTGCTGGCGGAAGCGCGAAATTTGCTGGCCGCACAACGCTATGCGGATGCGCTGGCCGCGCTGGAACCGCTGCGCAACGCCTATCCCGGCGACGCGGCAGTGCGCCATCTGATCACGCTGGTTCAGCAAGAGCAGCAGGCGAAAGCAAAACGGCAGCGCTTCGAGGACGAGCTTTCGGCGCTGCGCACGAAGGTGAGCGAATCGCAGTGGGCCGAGGCCCTTAAGCGCGGGGAACAGCTCCTCAAGGAGTTTCCGCAGGAATTCGAGCTGCTGGAGCTGGTGAAATTCGTTCGCGGGGAGATGCAGCGCGCCGAGCAAAAGCGCGCGCTCGACGAACGGCTCAGTCAAGTGCGTGCTCTCGTGGACGCAGGCTCGTTTCCGCAAGCCATAAAAGCCGCGGAAAAGGCGCTGGCGGAAACGCCGGGCAACGTGGATTTGCAGATCCTGCTTGAGCGCGCGCAAACCTCACAAAAAGAGAAAGAGAAAAAGGAGTTTCTCGAGAAGCGCATCCGGGAAGTGAAAGCGCGGATCAACCGCGACGAATTGACCGACGCCGTCGATCTGGCGCGCCAGACGATGATGGTGACCGGGCCGGACACGGATATCACGCAGCTGCTGCACTCCGCGGAGATGGAGATCACGCAGCGCGAGAAGAAAAAGGAGCAGGACGAAAAATTCGAAGCGGCCAAGACGCTGGTGAGCGAGGGGAATTTCGCGGAGGCGACGCGAGTGCTCGACCAGGCGATGGCGACGCAGATTTTGGATGCGGCCGATCCTCGCGTGCAAGAAGCCTTGCGCGGTATTCGCGAGACGCAGGACCGGCAGCAGCGCGAACGCGAGGCGGAAGAAGAACGCAAACGAGAGCAGGCGCGCGAAGAAGAACGGAAAAAGAAAGAAGCGGCCGATAAGAAGGCGGCTGCAGCCGCCGCGGAGAAGAAGGCCGCCGCCGAAAAGAAGGCCGCGGCGGAGAAAAAGGCCGCCGAGAAGAAATCGCCTGCCGCCCCGGCGCCCAGGGAAGATCAAGGCGGCTCTGTTCCCTCAGCGCCATCGGCGCCCGCTCCAGCGTGGCCTCCCGCGAGTTCGGGAACGCCGGCGCGGGATTACGTATACCAGTCGGCGACGATGATTCAGGGAGCGCCGACCGCGCCGGCAGAAATGCAGCCGGTCGAGGCCGCGTCAGCAACAATGATTGCTGCAGGCACGCCCGCGCCGGTGATCGAGCAGCCGCCGCGACCAGCGCCACAGCCCGCCAGCCGCACGGCGACGGCGTCCGAAGCGGCCGTGGAGGTTGCGCCGAAACCGTTGAAAAAACGCGCCGAGCCGGTCGTTTCCGAAGTGCGCGTTGCGCCGATGGAGCAGGTTGCCGGGCCTTATCCCGAGAAAACCGCTCCTCCGATCTGGAAGCAGCCGATTCCGCTGGCGATCGGGGCAGTGGTGCTGGCCGCGGTGCTGGCAATCACGATTTACAAAGTGACGCAGTCGCCTTCGCAACCGGCGCAACAAACGGCCTCGCAGCCGGCGGGGTTTGCGCCATCGAGTCCTGTGGCAGCTCCCGCTCAACCGCTGCCGGCCCCTCCGGTGGAGTCAGCGGGACAGAAGCTGCAGGATCAGCAGCAGTCGCTTATCGACCAAGCCGCAAAGGAATTCGCCAACTCTAATTTCGACCAGGCACAGCAGAAGCTGGATCAAGCGCTGCGGATGAACGGGCCGCTCGACGACAAGGTTCAAAAGCTCGAGACGCAGTACAAGGCCGCGGCTTCGGACGTCCAGGCGCGGAAAGTGTTGCAGCAGGAAAGCCAGCTCTGGAACCAGGGCGTCGACGCGTTTAATCAGAACAATCTGGATCAGGCGAAGAGCGACTTCCAGCAGATCACGCAGCTGGTAGGCGGCGCGCACAAGGATGATGCGAACGAGTATCTGACGACGAAGATTCCGGGACGCATTGCGGAGAACCAGAAATTCGCCGAAGCGCAGCAGCTGAGCGGGCAGACGAGCGACCTGAACAGTCTCCAGAAGGCTGCCGACGACCTGAACCAGGTATTGACGGCTGATCCCTCCCGGCAGGATGCGCGGACCCTTTTCAACAGCGTGAACGCGAACTTGACGTCGCTGAAGAATCAGCAAGCGGCGCGCAATCAGTTCCAGGCGCTGGTGGGGCAATACAATGCCGCAGTCGCGGCAAAAGATGTGCAGAAGCTGCAAGGATTGCAGTCTGATTTTCGCACGTTGGAGAACAACGGCGGGCCCGTGGCGGGCGATGCGCGGAATTACGCCGACAGCATGATTCCGGACGCGATCAAGCGCGCGACGCCGGCTCCGGCAGCCGCGCCCCCTCCGCCCGCCGCTCAGCCGAAGCCTTCCCTCGAAGGCGCGTCGCTCAATGCGACGATTTTGGGTTCACACGAAGATTATAGCGGGCTGGTTGATACCAAAGTGCCGCAACCGAGCGCTTATCTCGATCTTCCGTTCAGCATCCAAGACTCGGCTGTGCCGCCGGATGTGGCTGCCAAAGCGCCGGCGGGGTCCTCGATCACGCTTCGTTTCCTGGTGGACGAACACGGAAAAGTGAGCAGCGGCCAGACGCAGGCGGGAGACCCCACGCTGGGCGCGGCGATCATTGCGGCTGCGAAACACGATTGGCAATTCAGCGAGCCGAAAATTCACGGTAAATCAGTGAAGTCGATCGTGGTGGTCACGGTGAAATTCTAAGAAGGGCACGATCGCGGCCACCCCGCCATTTAGCAGGATCCCCGAAGCACGGGATGGCTTCAGGGGCTAAAGCCCTATTGGATATGTCCGCGTTACGGCGGGGCTGAAGCCCCGCCCTTCCAGCCCGTTATCTTTTCAAAAAAAATTAACGACCGTTAACGCCGGACAAATCACGTTCGCGTGGGATAGAATCGAGGCCTGACGAGTAAGGATTTCGCGGCGTGATTCGCACCGGCCTGCGTCGCATCCAGCGAGGAGCAAAGGCGAAATGCCGAAGGCGAAAGAATTCACAGTAAAAATCGAGGACAAACCGGGCGCGTTGGGGAGGTGTTTTCAGGCGCTGGGCGAACGGGGCGTGAATATCACAGCGTTTCAGTCGTACGTGGAAGAGGGCGAAAGCGTGGCGCGGTTCGTGGCGGACGATATGGCGACGGCGAAGACGGTGCTCGGCGGGACGCAGATGATTTTCGAAGAGACGGACGTGGTGGTGGTGAAGCTGCCGAACCATCCGGGAATGCTGGGGCGGGCCGCGGCGCGGCTGGGCGAGAAGCGCATCAATATTGATTATTCCTATTGCGGATTTGAGCCGGGATCGGAAGCGGGCATGCTGGTCTTTGGCGTCGATCAATTGACGCCCGCGGCGAACGCGCTGGATGAATTGGCGGCGGAAAAGAGTTAGTCAGGGATCGGGTTCAGTGTTTTTTTCTCCGATGAATAGCTCCCCACCGGAATCGCAATCACGAGAACTGCTGACGACGCGCGCGCGTGTTTTCGTGGGTGCCATTCTGACACTACTCGTGGTGGTGCAATCGATTCGCAGCCTATTACACCCACCTGCCGTTGAATCCGACTGGGTGTCGCTGCAGGCTGGGTATTTGCACGGCTGGCTCAGCACCGTTGTGAAGGTTGGCTATTATTTGTTTTTCTGTTGGATCGCTTTTCTGTTCATCCGAGACACGAAACGGTCGGAGCGGTTGTTCTTCATCGGCTGGCTCGTAGACCTTCTGTTGTCGCCGGCGAAAGTGATCGGGCCGACTTGGGCGCTGACCGTGAGGATCGCCGGTCTCGTGGGGCTACTTATCGCTTTTGTTGCCTCATTATTGCTTTTGCTGTCCATCCCGGACGCCGAAAGTGCCGGTTACTTCAATTCACGCTACTCGGCGGCTTTTTGGGCCAGTGTTTCGATAATGGCGATGTTGGGCAGGAGATTTGCGGGCAGGTTGTGGCGGTGCTGCAGGTATTCCGCGCTGTTGTAGGACGCCCAGACTTTTCCGTGTGCGTCTTCCCAAACGAGAATTTTCAGCGGGAGATCGATGGCGATGCTGGGAGCGGCGAGCATCAGGGGAGTGCCGGCTTTCGGGTTGCCGAAGATGAGCAATTTGGTGGGCGGCATTTGCATGCCGACCTTCGCGGCCTCGCCGCTGTGATCGACAAGCGCGAATAGAGCGACGCCCTTTGCCTGCAGGATGCCTTTGAGTTTTTCGACCGTCTCATCGACCGAATGATTTGCCGGAACATCGACGATGCCGTTGGTTGCAGTGTGCGCCATGATTTCTCCTTATTCAATTTAACAACCGTATTTTGCCGCATCCGCCCCCCGCAAGTTGCCGCTCCCGCCCGCGTCAGGCAGGCTGAAGTGCGCGGCGCTGGTTTCAACCTAGGGGATTGAAGGCCGGATCGAGATGAGATAAATCGCCATTGCCAAACCCACCGCCGCGAGCAAAAAAGCGACGGCGATTGCCTGGCTCGAAGGGCGTGAGTGCTGCGTCTCGCCGCGATCCAGCTCGCGGATCAGGAGGACATGATGCCATCCGGCGAAGGCGTCCACAATCACGCCGAGAGCGATGAGTGCGACGCCGAACCAAAGCGAAAAACCCGATGATTGAACGGGCATGGCGTGTTCGACGGAAAAGAATTCCTTGAGAAAGAGGCCGAAGCGGGCGACGACGAAGCCAAATCCCATGAGCGCGAGGCCGGTGCGAATCCAGGCGAGGAGGGTGCGTTCGGCAGCGAGGTAGTCGCTCAGGCTGGCGGGGCGGTTCGGGCTGGGCGCGGGCATTTCAGTATTGTGCCGGATAATTCGGCGGAAGAAAGAGCAAAGAAAAGGCGGCGCGTTGACGGACCATGATTGGTTGGCGGGCCTCCCTTACAGGTTGCTTAGCGGATGAGCCAGAGCGGGAGGGCGGCGGCGATGAATTGTTGGATCATGTCCGCGTCGCGGCTGGTGAAGGCATTGGCGCGGTCGCTTTCCGCGTCGACAGTGCCGATGACGGTGCCGGTGGGTGAGAGCACCGGGACGATTATTTCGGAAAGAGTGTTGCCGAACGCGGTGATGTAGCGCGGGTCGTTACGCACGTCGCCGACGATCACCGGTTTCTCCTGCTCGATGGCGGCGCCGGTGAGGCCTTTGCTGACAGGGAATTTCGGAAACTCGGGCGCGCCCGCTCCGCTCCAAGCGAGGATCGAGACTTCCTCGGCACCCACGTCGTAAATTCCCACCCAACGATAGTTGCCGAGCTTGCGGATGCCGTCGGCGAGGTGTTTTGCCTTTTCCGTGCGAGGACCTCCGCCCATCGCCGAAGAGCGAATCTGGTTGAGCGTATTGTCCATCACGATCGGCATCGGGAAACCTTTGCAAATGATACGGCTAAGAGTGAGCGGTTACAACAGAGTGAAAGGAGAAGCGGATTCGATTCAAACGCGCGGCACAGGGGTTGGCGAGCTACTTGACTTCCGTGGGGTGAAACGCCATAGTAGGGCGCGTCGCGCCGTAAATTCCCTGGCTAGAAGCACGCCTACTGACCGAATGAAACATCTCTCCAAAGTGGTGTGGTTCGAAGGCATGTACCTTGGCCCGCACCATTTTCAAGCGCAGAGTCGCGCGTTCGAAGACATGGTTCATTTTTCGGCCTCGAATCTGTGGTTCGAGCCTTTCGGGATTATCGGGCAATCGCTCGATTCGGAGGCGCTGCGCAACGGGGTTGTCGCGCTGAATCATTGCCGCGGGATTTTTCCGGACGGGCTTGCGTTTCACATGCCGGAAAGCGATCCGCTGCCGGCGCCGCGCGAGATCGGCGATTTGTTTCCTCCCACACGCGAATCGCTCGTGGTGCTGCTGGCTGTTCCCGAGCGCCGCGAAAACGGCCCGAACACGGCGATGAGCCCTGCCGAAGATCGCGACCATCTGCGCTATGCGGCCGAAGAACAGACGATGCACGACGAAAACACCGGCCTGGACGAAAAGCCGGTGCAGCTGGGACGCAAACGCGTCCGGTTTCTTTTCGAGTCGGAAGACGCGTCAGGCTATGTGACTTTGCCGATCGCGCGCATGACGCGGGACGGGGCAGGGCATTTCGTTTTCGACGCGAGTTTCATTCCGCCGTGCCTTTCGATCAGCGCGAGCGAGCGGCTGATGATCATTGCGCGGCGGCTGGTGGAAATTCTGGACGAAAAGAGCGCGACGCTTTCGCGTGCGCGGCGGGCTCCCTCAAAATTTCAGGCGGGATTTTCGTCAGACGACATCGCGTCGTTTTGGTTCGTGCACACGGTGAATGCGGCGCTGGGCGTGCTGCGTCATACGTGCCTGGCGGAACGCAAGCATCCCGAGCAGCTTTTTATCGAGATGTCGCGGCTGGCGGGCGCGCTGTGCACGTTCGGGCTCGATTCGCATCCCCGCACGTTACCTCTCTACGATCACATGCATTTGGGCGAGTGTTTTCAGGTGTTGGACGAGCACATCCGCACGCATTTGGAATTGGTGGTGCCCACGAGCTACGTGCTGATCCCTCTCAAGCCGGTGGGGCGCTATTTTTACGAGGGCGAGGTGACCGATCAGCGGTGCGTGGGAAGGGCGCGCTGGATTTTTGCGATTCATTCGGCGATCGGCGAAGCGGACATGATCACGCGGACGCCGCGGCTGGTGAAAATTTGTTCGGCGGAGCTTTTGCCGGAGCTGGTGAAAACGGCGCTGCCCGGCCTGGCGCTGACACATCTGCCGGTGCCGCCTTCGGCGATCGCGCCGCGCGTGGAGCACCAGTACTTTGGGATTAGTAAGGCTGGGCCGTGCTGGGACCACATCGTGCAGACGCGGCGGGTGGGGGTTTATGTGCCGGGGGATCTGCCGTCGCCGGAATTGGAACTCGTCGTGCTGCCGGAATAGGCGGAAGAGTGGAAGCCGGCGCGCTGTTTGTCGCGAATTGAGATTTCAGCGGGTGCGGAAGAGGCGGGGGCGCGCAAGCTTCGAATATTTTCCCGTTTTCGCGCAATTTTTGGGAAGGAAAAGGAAGAAGAAATGGGAGCGACACTTTTTGGCGCTACGACAATCCGGCAGGCCGGACCCTCCGGCAAGCGGCGGACCGACAACCTCGCGCTGATTTTTCAGGAAATTCTCACGGTGATCGTGCGGGTGCGGTCGAACCGGCAGCCGGTGACGGACGGGAACAAATTCCGCAACGACATGCGCAATGCGTTGCGCGGTGCCGAAAAAGAAGCGATCACGCGCGCGTACATGCCCGAAGACGCGCGATTCGCCACGTTTGCGGTGGTCGCGTTCCTGGATGAATCAGTACTGAATTCGTCGAATCCGGCGTTTGCGGACTGGGCGCGTATGCCGCTGCAGGAAGAGCTTTACGGTCATCAACTGGCGGGCGAACAATTCTTTCAGAATGTGGACCGCCTGCTTGGGCGCAACGATTCACACGATCTGGCCGACGCGCTGGAGATTTATTTGCTGTGCATGCTGCTTGGCTATCGCGGCCGCTATGAACTTTCCGGGCCAGAGGCTCTGCGGCCGCTGATGGATTCAGTGGCCGAGAAGATCACGCGCATTCGCGGGCCGCTGCCGGGATTTTCGCCGGCCTGGGCTGTGCCGGAGGGCGCGGTCGTAACAGGCGGGCCGGATCCGTGGGTGAAGCGGCTGATGATGACGGCGATCGTCGCGGCGGGCGTGACGCTTGTTTGCTTCGTGCTATTCAAAATTATTCTCGCCGTGGGCGCTTCTGGCCTGCACACGCTGGCCACGTAGCGTTTGGGGGATCGGGAGAACATGAAACTTACGTGGGAATATTTGGCGGCGGCGGCAGGACTGGTCGTCACGCTGCTGCTGGCGTGGTTCATCGGAATCTGGGTGCACCTGCAAGGCGCGAATCTTTTGATTCTGCGGCTGGGGATTGTTGTTCTCGGCGTCCTGTGCATTCTTGGATTTTTGATGTGGGCGCGCGGCGAAAAAATGCCCGCGGCGGCCGGCGTTCCTGCCGCGCCCGGTGCACCAGCCACTCCCGAAGCGCCGGCGATGGTGGCTGCGATTGCGTCGGACGTCTCACCGGATGATATCGACCGGCTGGTGCACGAAGCGGAAAAGAAAGTGGCCGGCTCGCGGCTTGGGAAAGGCGCAAAGCTCAGCGGTTTGCCCGCGATTTTTGTTCTTGGCGATACCGGCTCGGGGAAGACCAGCACGGTGCTGAATTCCGGCCTCGATCCCGAATTGCTTGCGGGGCAGATCTATCAAGAAGGCAACGTGGTTCCGACTGCGGCTGTGAACCTTTGGTTCGCGCGCAAGTCGGTATTTGTCGAGGCTGCCGGGAAAATCGCCGCCGATCCGAAGCCGTGGACGCGCCTGCTTCACCGCCTTTCGCCGAGCCCGTTTCAATCGATTTTCGGGACGAATACTCAAGCGCCGCGCGCGGCGATTGTCTGCCTGGACTGCGAAAAGCTGGTGAAGCTGAGCGGACCTGACGCCCTTGTGGGTTCGGCGCGGACGATTCGCGCGCGGCTGGAGGAAATGGCGCATCAGCTTGGCGCAAGTTTTCCCGTTTACGTGATTTTTTCGAAACTCGATCAAGTGGCTTACGCAGCCGAATTCATGGGCAGCTTGCGTGATGATGAGGTGACGCACGTGCTCGGCATCACGTTGCCGGTTTCGGCCACGTCCGGCGTTTACGCCGAGCAGGAAACGAAGCGGCTTTCCGGCGCTTTCAATTCGCTTTTCGCGTCGCTCGCGGATTGTAGGCCGGGACTGCTCGGGCGCGAGCGCGACAAGACCAAGCAGCCCGGAATTTATGAGTTTCCGCGTCAGTTCCGGCGCTTGGGCAAACCTGCCGTGGAATTTCTCGTGGAGCTTTGCCGGCCGAGCCATTTGAGATCCGGGCCGTTTCTGCGCGGATTCTATTTCACGGGCCGGCGCATGGTCGCTTCGACGGCTCCTTCGCCCGCTGCGCTCGCCGCGCAGACGATGGTTCGCCCCGCGCAGGATTTTTCCGCAAACGCGACGACGATCATGCGCGCCGAAGACATGCCCACGATGGCGCAAATGGCGCAGGCCGCCGCGGGCACGGGAACGCAGTTCGGCACCGGCACGATGATTCAAGGCTCGTCCGAAACGCGGATGGTGCCGCAATGGGTGTTCTTGAGCCACGTCTTCAGCCACGTGCTGATGCAGGACCGCGCGGCTCTGGGCGCGAGCGGCGCGAGCACGAAGATCAATTTCTGGCGGCGCATGCTGTATGCCGGTGCGACGGCGATTTGCGCGATTTTGTTCATCGCGTTTCTTATTTCGTTCGTCTCGAATCACGCGCTGGAATCGCAAGTTGCCACGGCGGCGCAGGCGGTTCATGCGGGCGCGGCGCCGAATGGCGACCTCGGTTCGCTGCAGGATTGGCAAGCGCTCGACGCGTTGCGGCAGCCACTGCAGGAATTGAGCGGCTATCAGCAGAACGGCGCGCCGCTGCACATACGCTGGGGATTGTATTCGGGAGACGATGTCTACGCGCAAGGGCGCGCGATCTACTTCGCGCGATTCCGACAGCTTTTCTTCGATCAGACGTACAATTCGCTGCATGGCGCGCTGATGGCGCTGCCCGTTTCGCCCGGTCCAAACGACGATTACTCCGCCGCGTACAATCCGCTGAAGGCCTATCTGATCGTCAGTTCGCATCCGGAAAAATCGACGCGCGAGTTTCTGACGCCGACTTTGCTGAAATATTGGCTCGCCGGACGCGACATGGACGATGTACGGCGGCAACTCGTTCAACAGCAGCTCGATTTTTATGCGGATGAACTGAAAATTTCGAACCCCTATTCGCTCGACCCGGATTTTGCGGCAATCGGCAAAACTCACAATTACCTGGCGCAGTTTGCCGCGACGCAGCGGATTTACCGCTCGATGCTCGCCGCCGCAGCGAAGGCGAACCCCGGCCTGAACTTCAATCGGAAATATCCGGATGCGACCTCCGTGGTGCGCGATCCTTACGAAGTTTCAGGCGCTTTCACCAAAGGTGGGTGGAGTTTCATGAAGGATGCGGTGCAGCACGCCGACCAGTACGCTTCCGGCGAAGAATGGGTGCTTGGCGATCAGGCGCAGAATCAATCTGGGGCGACGAACTCGCCCGCCGAGCTCACGGCGCTTTACACGAAAGACTACATCCAGACGTGGCGCGACTTCCTGAATCAAGCGACCGTTTATCGCGGCGGGAGTTATCAGGACCAGGCGCAGAAGCTGGCGGCTCTTTCCGGCAACCGCTCTCCGTTGCTTATGCTGTTGTGTGAAGTTTCGCAGAACACGGCAGTCGATTCGCCGGACATCGCAAAGGCGTTTGCGCCGGCGCAGATGGTGGTGCCCGCGCCATGCCAGGACCAGGTGATCCAGCCGCCGAGCCAGAATTACGTGAAAGCGCTGAACGCGGTGCAAACGTGCCTTGAAGCCATTCCGCCCGGGGTAACGGGAGATGCGTTGACCACGGCTCTTGCGCCTTGCAATGCGCTTTCCGGCCAGGCTCGCGCCGCCGCCGACCAAATCGCGCAGGGATTTGCAATCGATCAGGACGGAAAAATGGACGTGCGCGTGAAGGCGCTGCTGGAAGCGCCCACAGGTGCGGCCTCGCCTCCCGCGCCGCCAGGTCCCGGAGGCGCCGAAGCGATGTGCACTTCGCTGAAGGGTATGAGCGCGAAATATCCGTTTAATCCTTCAGCTTCGCAGGAAGTATCACTCGCGGATTTCGCGGCTTTCTTCCAGCCGGGCGGAACCTTTTCGAAGTTCCTCGACCAGAACAAGACCGTGTATGACCTGCAAGGCGGCCATTACGTTCAAAAGAGCGGCAAGCCTGACGCGGCGTTGACGGCGCTTGTCAATCGCGCGGCGGACGTTCAGCGCGCGCTCTTTCCCGCGGGTGGGGCGTCGCCGCAATTCAAATTTACGGTGAGAGCGCATCCGCAGCCCGAAATCAGCAGCGAGGTTCTCACGATCGAAGGCCAGCCGCTGAAAGTCGCCGGAAACCAGCAGGGCGAGAAGACGTTCGTTTGGTCCGGGTCGGGCGGAGATGCCAGCCTCAGCATCAACGGAACGAGTTTTGGCGAGTTTCAAGGGCCTTGGGCGGCATTTCGTCTTTTTGACTACTACAACTGGACGGGCGATGCGGCGGGCTATCATCTCTCCTGGCCAGTCCGCGGCTTCGGCGGCCAGCAAGCAAAAATCAACGGCAAACCTCTTGTCGCCGAATTCGATCTCGATTCCGGAAGCGTTCCCCTATTCCAGCGTGGCTATCTGGCTGCTTTGAAGTGCCCCGCGCATTGACGAACGAGGCGCCGCGGCTTCAGCGCGGGCGCCGACAACGCCTAAGGCCAGCGTCATCAGTCCCACCGATCGCGTGAAGTTGCGCCGTTTCGTGCCGAGTTCCACAATGAGCGCCGCGAAGTTCTTTCCGTGACTGTTTCGGCACAGCCTTATGTCGGATATCCTACAGTTCCATTGCCCTAACTCACCGGCTGCCTCGATCCTAGTCAGGTCATCCATAGTTGTGCATTCGGGCTCCGCAATCAGCTTACCGGCTCCTGGGAGCCGATTTTCCGGCAGACGCTCCGCTCGGGAGGAGCCGCTTGCCTACCTACACCGAAGTCGAAGTTCGCCCGGCTGCGGCCGCGTCACAGTCGCCGGTCGCCCGTGGCCCAGAGCCGTGCCTTGCGCCAGCCCGCGTCGCCAGTGTAGATATCCTCCGCGGCTGCGCCGTCATTCTGATGACGCTCGACCACACCAGGGACTTTTTCACGAACTCGCAATTTGCCCCGGAAGACATCGCCCATACGAGCGCGGCCCTTTTCTTTACGCGCTGGGTCACGCATTTCTGCGCGCCGGCGTTTTTCCTGCTGGCGGGCACCGGCGTGTATTTTTCGATTGCGCGGGGTCGCTCGCGCGCCGAGGTCTCACGCTATCTGATGATTCGAGGAACGTTCCTGGTGCTCCTGAACCTGACCGTGGTTGCCTTCGCCTGGAGTTCCGAGTTTTTCCTCTTCAGCGGAGTCTTGTGGTCTTTGGGCTTTTCGATGATCGTGCTCGCGCTGCTCATCCGCCTGCCCGTGCGCTGGATCGCTGCCATCAGTGCCGTCACGATCGCCGGCCACAATCTGCTTGACCGGTTCGATCCGGCAAAGATGGGCGACTTCTTCGGCCCTATATGGCTCGTCCTGCACGGCTATGGAGTGTTCTGGATCGTGCCGGGGAGAGTCGCTTTTTCCGTGGTGTGGCCGATCATTCCCTGGGCCGCGGTAATGGCGCTGGGATATGCGGTGGGTCCCCTGCTTGACGGAACGGCGAAAAAGAATCCGCTTTTTTCGATCGGTGCGGGGCTCGTCGCAGCGTTCCTGGTCCTTAGGCTCTTTAAGCTTTACGGAAACGGCCACGCCCGCGTGTTCGGCGTGGCGGCGGGGCAGTGGCACCACGAAGCAACGGCCGCGCTCACGGTCGCGTCATTCTTAAACACGTTGAAATATCCGCCGTCGCTGCAATACCTGCTTATGACACTAGGGCCGATTTTTATGGTCTTGGCTTGGCTCGGCGCCAGGAAATCCACCGGAACGCTTGCCCGTGTTATCGCAGTCTTCGGACGCGTCGCCCTCTTCTTCTATGTGGTTCACTTATTTGTCGTTCGAATGGCCGCCTTCTATGCCGCATTGCTCTTCAAGCAGAAAGCGGTGTGGCTGCTCTACGGCGGGTTCATGATGAACCCCACTCCCGCCGGATACGGCCATGGCGTCGCTTTCATTTACGGTATGACGTTCGCAATCCTCGTCTTTATGTATCCGGTCTGCTGGGCATTCATGCGCTTCAAGCAGACACACCCCAGCCAGCGATGGCTCCATTATCTGTAGCTATACCGGAAGAAAGGGACTTCGAGAGGATTCGAGGTGGGCTCGCGGCCGGGCGCGCTGCGGCCGAGCCGCTCATCTCACGCGCAGGCAGGCGAGCGAGGTTAGTGTGAAGTGCGAGGCGCCGTCGCGGAGACGCCCATGCTTTGCAGAATGGAGCGGGCGCGGCGCGATTCATCCGAGCCGGGAAATTTGTGCACAACTTCGCGAAGATCGCGAATACCCGAAGTTCTCTCGTGCAGCGCGTCTTCCGCCTCGGCCCGCTTGAGCAGCGACGCGGCGAGTTTCAGGCTTTGCGGGTAATTTGAGAGCACCAGGTCGTAGGATTTAATCGCGTTACGGTAGTCCTTCTGGGCGTAAAAAATCTCGCCCAGATAGAACTGGGAATTCGAGGCCAGATCCGAAGACGGGAAATGGTTGATGTAATCGGCGAATTCCTGGCGAGCCAGGTCGTAATTTCCCGTCGTGTAATCGCGCAGGGCGTTGTGGTAAAGCGTGTCCGCGGAAATGGGAGGCATCGACGGCACCATGCTATTTGCCGCCGGCGCAGCGCCCTGCGATCCGTAGGGAGTTTGTTGCGCGCCATAGGGCGCTTGCGCAGCCGGCGCGTTATTGTACGGCGCGTTGTAGGTGGAAGGCGCTCCCGTTCCGCCGCTCGGCGTCGCCGGCGATTGCGGGTAAGACCCTTGGCCGTTTGGCGCGCTCTGGTCAGGCGGCTGAGAGCCCGGCATCGGCTGGCTGCTGGAGACCTTGGCGTCGATGCTCTGCAGCAGGTTCTGCATGTCGGTCAACTGCTGCGAGAGCTTTCCGACGCGAGCTTGCAGGTCCTGTACATTGTCGGAAATGCCTTGCGTCTGCTGCGCGACGCCGTCGACCTTCGATCCGGTGTTGGCCTGCGCGTCCTGCATCGTTTTTTGCAGCGCACCCATCTGGCTGCTCATCTGATTGACGGTGTCGATCGATTGCTGAACCAGGGTCTTCATGGACGCGTTGTTGGCGTCCATGGCGCTGCGCAGGTCCTGCTGCCCCTGCAACAGCTGCGATACGTTCTGTTCCAGCTCGACCATATCTCTGCTCACGGCTCCGGCCGGCTGCGGCGCAAGGATCGCGCCGCCCACGGCGCCGAAAATCATCGCTATCAAAGCGAGCGTAACCCATCGAATTCGCAAGGGAATGCCTCCTTCGGGAGTATTGGCTGGGGTGGAATGCTCTCTTGTGCCTGGTGACCCCATCTCGTCATATTCTTACACGGATGAGCGCACGGAAGTTCCGCTAAACGCGCTACCCAAGCTTACAACTTTTTCGCCGGAAAAATCTTCAGGCCCGGACGGATTCGCCCGGGCCTGAGGAAGAATGTTGACCGGAGCCTACTGCGCCTGGACGAAGTGAGCGCGGCGATTCTGCTGCCAGCACGATTCCGTGTGGTCGGTGCAGAAAGGACGCTCTTTGCCCCAGCTGGTCGTGGTCATGCGGTCCGTGCTGATGCCGAGCGAAATGAGGAAATTCTTCGCGGCATCGGCGCGGCGCTGGCCAAGACCCAGGTTGTATTCGGTGGAACCGCGTTCATCGCAATGGCCTTCGATGGAAACCTTCACCTGAGGATAGGAGCGGAGGAATTCCGCGTCACGGGTCAGGCTGGCCCGGGCGTCATCCCTCAGGTCAGACTTATCCGTGTCGAAGAACGCATCCTGCACGCTTTCCTGGAAGAGTTCGCTCACGTTGGGCGCTGCGGCCGGAGGAGGCGCCGCGGCGCTTGCCACGTTGACGGTAACGCGCGTGCTGGCCGTTGCGTTGCCGCCGGGACCGGTAGCGGTGATCGTGTAAGTGGTGGAACCGGTCGGGCTAACGGGCGTAGTGCCTTGCGGCGAGACGCTCCCGACGCCGGGATCGATGGTCAGGTTGGTCGCGTTGGTGGAAGACCATGAGAGAGTAGTCGACTGCCCGGAACTAAGAGTGTCAGGCGACGCGTTGATCGTAACAGTGGGCTGTGGCGTTGGAGCGGGAGTCGGCGCGGGAGCAGTTGCGGCGACCTTATGTTTGCAACCGGCAGCAAGGCTAACAAGCACGACCAGGCCGGAGAACAGCATTGTACGTCGTAAACTGCGAACCTTCATTGAAATGCCTCCTTCGGAGTCCCCGCGCGAGGGCCCTGCGGACAGACGCCGAATTGAATTTGGACCTGCTTTTATTTGTTCGACCTTATTTTACAAATTCGTCCGAAGAGCAATTTGGACGAAGACATATGAATGCAACCGCGTTTATGATCCGGCTATGAACCGCTTCCCCTCGGGGCGACGGCCCCGAAAACCTAAGACCCTCACTGCAAATGCATCCAGCCGAAAGCCGATTTCGGCCGCTACAAAACCACTGCGCGCTGTGCGGCTAGCGCGGCGACCAATTAGGCGACGAATTCTCGCCCTGGAACGTCAGTTGCCGCGGCATGCTTCCATCCGCGAGCATCGACCAAATCTGATCCGTACCGGTTCGCGTCGATTCAAAGACAATGTGCCGGCCATCCGGCGCCCAGCTCGGCCGCTCGTTTTGGCGCGTGTCGCGTGTTAACTGCGCCAGCTGGTGCGTCACGATATCCATTACGTAGATATCGTAATTACCGTCCGGGCGCTGCCAACTAAATGCGAGCAGTTGTCCATTCGGTGACCATGCCGGATCAACCACGTACCCCATGTCTGGCAAGTCGATTTTCTGGACGTTCGAGCCGTCCGAATTCGAGATATACAGCTCCGGGTGGTCATCGGCATCGCGGCCGCTGACGAAGACGATTTGCTGACCGGTCTTTGGGTTCCAGACCGGCGAGGTGTTTACGCCGACCGAGTCCGTGATGCGCTGCAAGTGGTCGCCGTCTGCATTAGCCGTGTAGATTTGCTCGCCGCCGCCCAGCCCGGACATGAAGGCGAGCTCCGAACCGTCAGGCGACCACGCGGGCATGCCGTTGGTTCCCGGAAAGCGGGGGAATGAGATCAGGTGATTCGAAGCCATCGAATAGATACATACCTGCGCGGACAACACGCCGTGATACGGCTCGTAGCACGTAAAGGCGATCCTGTTTGCGTCCGGCGACCAGCGCGGCGTGAGCGCGATGGACCTTAGATGCGTCAGTTGATGCGCGTTTGCCCCGTCATAATCCATCACCCAAATCTCTTTGCTGCCGCCGCGGCTCGAAACGTAGGCGATCTGCGTCTGCGCGATGCCGGGCAGGCCGCCGCCGAGCAGAGAAATAATGTCGTCGGCAAACTGATGCGCGAGCTGGCGCGCGCCCTCGTCCGTCGCGGGGCCGGTGTAGATCTTTTGCAACGCTGGCGGCGAGGAGGGGCTTTGCACGTCAGAGAGGAAGCCGTAAACGGAAAGGTTCGTCCCGTTCTGCGCCATGCTGCCATACGCGAGCATGTAAGTGTTTGCGGGCGCAGCGGCCCAATCCTGCGCGTACGGCTTGCCCTGAGTGTCTGGCGTCGAGAGGTCGCCCGGCTTGCCCGGTGTCTGGAGCGGATAGAAGCTCTGGCTTACCATATCGAGAATGCCGGAGTAATCGAGGTCGTTCCAAAGAACATTGTGGAACGTGGTCTCGAAAGGCGCGACGTTTGAAGGCGCCGCCAAATCAGGCGTTGCGACGCGAGCTTTGGCCACGCCAAGCCCCGTTCCGGTCTTAAACCAATCATCCTGCGCCGAAGCGGGACGCGCTGCCAAGAGCGCCGCCGCCGCGAGCACACAGGCCATCATTGCTGTCTTCTTCATGCCTCTCTGTCCTTGAACCGCAAAACTAACGTTGCCTTCTATAATCAAAATAAAATTCAACACCCACGCGCGAGCCGCCGTAAGCCGCGGGGAGCGGCATTAGTGGGCTCGCTTGTTGGACGGCTCTCATGGCCGAAGAGTCAACCGAATAATTGTTGCTTGATTGCGTGATCTGAATATTCGTCACCGTCCCGTTGCGCAAAATGTCAAACGTGACCACGACACGCGGCGCCCACGAAAGCGATGGGTCGATGGTCGATTGTAGCCAGTTGCTGCTGATCCGCTGCTGAACGGCGGTGACGTACCACGAATAGAGAGACCCAAAATCGCCTGCCCCCGCGCCATTGAACGCAAGGCCGGCAGGCGTCGCGGCGGCATTCCCCATCGCGAAAGTCGAGCTGCGCGGTATCGCGGGCGAGCCCCGCTCGCCGTAAGGAATGGCATTCGGCGGCGGTGGAGTCGGCTTATCCAGCAGCCGCGACGGCCGCGAATTGTATTGCGGCTCGGCTTGGACCGACGGAGTAGGCGCAGCCTTGGGCGGCGGTATGTATTTCGGCTTGTGCTTTAGAAATTCCGGGATCGGCGTTGCATCCGGCGGAATCACCGGCTTGGGCACCGGCTCGCTCTGATACAGTCCTTTCGAGTTGTCGACCACGCGGCTGTTCGTTTGCACGTCCGGCGCAGGAAGCGGGATTGCCGGAAGATTGCTGACGACGCCGACCGTCATGGAGCCGCCGGGCCCCCCCCAAGCGTTTCCGCGGCCGGCAAAGAAGTTCCCCAGAATCGCGAATACTAAAATGCAGCCGTGCAGAACCAAGGCAAGGATGAGAGGAGTTTTGAGGCTGTCCACGGGCGGTCGAGTTGCGGCAATCGTGGTCATGGAAGCTATTGCGGACTCGAATTCTCGTCGTTCAAGGGTTGCGTCACCACGCTCACGTCGGTGATTCCGGCCTGGCGAAGCGCATCCAGCACGGTGGCCCAACTGCCGAAAGGCACAGTCTCATCGCACCGCACATAAACGGCCTGCTGCGGCGTCTTCGACTGCGCTTTGATCTCCTGGCCCAGATTGTGGATGTTGACCGGCTTGTCGTTCAGGTAGATGCGCTGGCCCCGGTCAATGGAGACAACCATGCGCACCTGGGTCATGGCGACCACCGTCTTCGTCTTCGGCACGTCCACGTCGATGCCCGATTGCAGGATCGGCGCCGTGATCATGAAGATGATCAGCAGCACGAGCACCACATCGATAAACGGCACCATGTTTATTTCGGATAGGGAGGTGCCGATTTCGCGTTGAACTTGTGGCATCGCTGTTTTCGAACTTCAGCTATACATTGTCTCGATTTTCGAGACAAACTCCGAAGCAAAACTTTCCATCCGGGAAGCGAGCGAGCGAATTCCCTGGAGGAAGTGGTTGTAGGCAATCAACGCCGGAATTGCGGCTGCAAGCCCGGCGGCTGTGGTGATCAGCGCTTCTGCAATGCCGGGCGCAACCGCGCGCAACGTGGCTGCGCCGGAATCGCCAAGGCCGGAAAAGGCGTCCATAACGCCCCACACCGTGCCGAAAAGGCCGATGAACGGCGAAACGGATGCAATGGTGGCAAGGGTCGACATGCCGCGCTCAAGGCGCCGAACTTCGTCGCCGGCGGCCACGTGCATCTCGACGCCGATGGCGCTGGTGTTTTTAGGTTTGCCGCCCTGCGGACCCGAGCCGTTCATCTGAGCGGTCAATTCGGAATACCCCGCGTTGTAAACCGCGGCCATTGGCGTCCCGCTGCCGCCACGGAGGCTCTTCGGATTGGGCAAGCCGCCGCCCGCGCGAAAAATCTCAAGAAAGCGGGCCGTCTTGCGGTCCATGCCGCCGAGCTGGAACCATTTCTGGAAGATCAGCGCCCAGGAAAAAATCGAGAGAACGAAAAGCACTCCGAGGACGATGCGCGCCACGCCGCTCGTTTGCTGCAAGAGGGTGAGCGGGCTGGCAAAAAATAAAAGCGCCAGGCCTGAAATTTTAATTCTCCAAAGGGAATTTCTAAACGACCCGAATTACGCTAGCACACGCATACCCATGGGTCAAACAGATGAGACGCTGCAGGTGCAAAATTCGATGCCTGTGAATAAAAATTTACGGAGTCACGTTTTCTAAAAAGGCACTGGGATGGCGACCCGACGCTGCTCGAAACGCTTCGTCGCACCGCAATCTAGTGCCCGAGGAATTTCTCGAGCTTCTCGACGTCCGGCTCGGCCAGGTCCAGATAATGCTTCGCCTGGGCGGCATTTTGCGCCTGCACGGCAGACTGGGCTTTGGAAAGGTTGTTTTGCATGCGCTCTTCGGCAGCGGCCATGTCCCCGCGCAGGCTGAGTCCTTGCGCAGCTTGCGCTTTGCGCAATCCGTCGAGGCTGGCGCTCACCGCATCCGCGCGGCTCGTCATCTGGTCGACTTCCTTTTCCATTTCCGGCAAATCCGCCGCATCTGCTGCCGGCTGGCTATTCGATGCGGTGCCGCTTGCGTTCGCCGGACTTGACGCCGCGGCAGTTGGCGTCTGCGGATTTTCCGCCTTTGCGCCCGCACTTGGGCCTGACGGCTGAGCCGCACCCCCACGCGGCGGAACAGCGATATGCGGCTGCGTGTCCGCAACGGCCGACCCTTGCGCCTCAGCGCCCGAACGCGGCGGCGCGAAAACGTGCGGCGCACTTTGCGAAGCGGGCGAATCCGTCGAAGTAGCTCCGGCGGCTGTTGTAGTCGAAGAAGATCCGCCTGCAGGCGAACTCGATTTGCTCGGCGCGTTCGCGGAAGAGCTGCTCGCTGCCGTCGCCGGGGTCGCGGGCTGGCTGGCATTCGTGTCTGCCGACGAAGCCGACGCCGCCGGTGCGTCGCCTGAGCTGGGAGCGGAGGCAGCCTGCTGCGCGGCCATCGTCTTCGCATGGCGAGGCACGTAAAATCCGGCAGCGGCTAATGCGACGACAACAATGAGCGCGCCGAGCGCGATGTAAAAGCCGCGAGAATTGTTCGCGGGAGCAGGCGCAGGCATGGCTGGCGACGGTCTGCCGCTCGGCGCGGAAGGAGTGGCCGCCGCTGCGGCCGCTTGGGCACTGGAAGGGACCGACGGTGCAACCTGCGTCGCCTGAAACGCTGTGTTGCTTACGGCCGTTGCGCCGCCGATTGGCGCAGCTGTAATAAGGGTCGGCGCGCCGGCGGCCATGGCCGGCGCCACCGCCGTCCCTTCCACCACCGGTAAGACGCTGCGAATCGCGCGCGAGAATGCGTCCGCGGATTGAAACCGCTTTGCCGGCTCTTTGGCGACGGCCATCAATATCAGATCGCTGATAGCGACGGGCAAATCAGGGCGAATCTCGACGGGCGGCTTGGGCATTGTTTCCAGATGTGCGCGCATGATCGAAAAACCTGTATCGCCCTGGAACGGCCGCTGGCCGGTGATAAGTTCATAGAGGGATACGCCGACGGAATAGAGGTCTGACCGCGCGTCCACTGGCTCGCCCTTCACTTGCTCGGGTGACATATAAGCAATCGATCCAACCGTGGAATTTGCCGTAGTGAGCGTTACGTCGCCGTCCTGGCGCGCAATGCCGAAGTCCATCAGCTTCACCACGCCCTGCGGCGTCAGCATCATGTTGGCGGGCTTGATATCGCGGTGAATGATTTTTTGCGAATGCGCGTAGCTCAGCGCCGCGAGCACTTGCTGGATGTAGCCCAGCGCCTGGCCGTAAGGAATTCCGCCTTCCTGAACGCGGGAAGAAAGCGTTGCGCCCTCCACAAATTCCATGATCATCACGAGCTGGTTGTCGATGGTGAGCGCCGTGCGCAACTCCGCGATGTTCGGATGGTGCAGCCCGGCAAGAACTTTGATCTCGCGGATAAACCGGTCAGCCAGCATTTTCTGGTCGGCCAGATTCGGCAGCAGAACCTTCATCGCCTCGACGCGGTCGGAGAGAACGTTGCGGACCTTGTAGACCTGGCCCATGCCTCCAACTCCGAGCAGAGCCAGAATTTCGTAATCGCCCTTGCGGGTCCCGATGGCTTCCTGGGTCATCTTGGGCTCCTTACCGGCGTGAAATTGCCGACGATTATAGGCCTTTCGCGTTGTCAGCGACGACATTTTTTCCGTTGCATCCGCGCCTGTTTCCGTCAGGGTTTGCTTGCCTTCGGGCTCTGCGCGGAATAAGATTGCTCTTTGGCATTTGCAGTGTTTGCCCTCCTGTACATTTTCAGTTTCTGGACTTGATCGGGCCAAGTGCGGCCCGGCGGAGCATCCTGGTGGCGGAAACAGGTCGTACGAAGGCAGTCGCAATCGTTGGCGCACAATGGGGCGACGAGGGAAAAGGCAAGGTGGTCGACTTTCTCGCCTCTTCTTTCGATTACACGGCGCGTTATGCCGGCGGTCACAACGCCGGGCACACGGTGATATTTAATAATCACAAGTTTATTCTGCAGCTGATCCCCAGCGGGATTCTCCGTCCCGATAAGAAAGCGGTGATCGGCCCCGGCACGGTGGTCGATCTGGCGGCGTTGCTCACCGAACTCGAAAATCTGAAAAAAAGCGGCATCGAAGTGCGCGGCCGGCTCTTCCTCAGCAAGCGTGCACACGTGATTTTCCCTTATCATCGCGAAATGGATCGCGCCGCCGAATCGGCGCGCGGGGCGGCGGCGATCGGCACCACCTCGCGCGGAATCGGCCCGGCCTACGAAGATAAGGCCGCGCGCCGCGGCATCCGCGTTTGCGACCTGCTCGATCCCGAATGTTTCCGCGAAAAACTCGAGCGCGTGATCGCCGAAAAAGATGCCATCAGCGTCGCGTCTTACGGCCACAAACTCGAAACCGCCGGCCTCTTCGAGCAGACGATGGAAACTGCCGCGCACATCCGCAGCCTGATCACGGACACCACGGCCCTTCTCAACAAAGCGCTCGATGAGGGCGAGACGGTGCTTTTCGAAGGTGCCCAGGGGACGATGCTCGATATCGACCACGGCACATATCCGTTCGTTACGTCATCGAATGCGATTTCCGGGGGAGCGACCACCGGCCTTGGCGTGGGACCAACACGCATTACCGGCGTCGTGGGCGTCACAAAGGCTTACACCACGCGCGTCGGCAGCGGTCCTTTCCCCACGGAAATGCTCGATGGCGACGCCGAGGCCGTGCGTGCGCGCGGCAACGAGTTCGGCGCCGTCACGGGAAGGCCGCGGCGTTGCGGCTGGCTCGATCTGCCGGTGCTGCGCTACGCGAAAATGCTCAACGGCATCGATTCGCTCGTTGTGACGAAGCTCGACGTGTTCGATTCGCAACCGGAAATCAAAGTGTGCACGGGCTATAAATACAAAGGTTCTCCGCTCGAGGAAATGCCCGCCGAAATCGAAATCCTGTCCCACGTTGAGCCGGTCTACCAGACGCTGCGCGGCTGGCAGAAGCCCACGCCGGAGGCGCGCGAGGTGAAAGACCTTCCGCTTGCCGCGCGCGATTACCTGAATTTCATCTCGCACGCGCTGCAGGTTGAAATCGGCATGATCAGCACCGGCCCCGAGCGCGACGCCACCATCGTTCCCCGCGGGACAAAATTAGCCTCCTGGCTGTAAGATGCCTTCCTCGGTTTTCCCCTGGGAGCGCCGGCCTCCCAACTGGCAGTTCTCGGAAGCATCGCTCCCAAAGACAGGAGACACGAATGAAAAACCTAATCGCCAGTGTAGGGCTGTTTCTGCTTCTCGCAGGAGCTCCGGTACTGAATGCTCAAAAGAAGGTTGATGAAGACGCCGTCCGCAGCTTGCCGCAGTCGTTCTGCGCTGCCTGGGCGAAACACGATGGGCATCAACTTTCTAAAATTATGGCGTACGACGTGGATTTCGTGACCGTCGGCGCCACATGGATACACGGCAGGCCCGATTTTGAAAAGTATCACACTCGGTTGTTGACCGGCCGCTTCAAGGATTCCACGATCACGCTGCTTCAGACGGAAGTTCGCTTCCTGCGTCCCGATGTGGCCATTGTCCATTGGAGCTGGAAGATTGCGGGTGATAAGAACCCGGACGGTACCACACGGGAGCCGCGCTACGGCATGATGACGATGGTTGCGCAGAAACTCCACAACGCTTGGCTGGTGGTTGCTTCGCAGAATGACAATTCGTTTCCAGGCGTGCCACCCGAATTCGGGGGAATCCAGACGCCCATGCCAATCCCCGATCAAGTTGGAACCCAGCCGTCTAACCCAAAGAACTGACCGCGTCGCCAGAAGCTTCAGCTTGGGATGAATTGGCTTTCCTAAATGCTGGTTCGTAGGCAATATATCTAGACCGCGCCATGCTTTCCGTTGAAGCAGCCCGCGCCAAAGTCGTGGAAATTCTCACGGCCCGCGCACAACCACTCGAATCCGAACCCATCGATTTTTCGCGCGACCCCGGCAGAGCTCTGGGACGAGTTCTCGCCGAAAAAATCGTCGCCGATAGGAATTACCCTCCTTTTGACCGGTCGATACGCGATGGTTTCGCCTTGCGGGCTCAGGACGCCGCCCAATCCGGCGCGCGTCTCCGAATCATCGGCGAAAGCCGGGCCGGATTCGCGTTCGAGGGCTGCGTCGGTGCGGGCGAATGCGTGCGCATCTTCACCGGCGCGCCGATTCCGCGGGGCACGAACGCGGTCGTCATGCAGGAATTTGCTCGCGTCGAGGATGGCTTCGCCGTGGTCGATAAGCCCGCGCTGCCGAGCCAGAATTATGTGCTTGCAGGCGCCGAATCACGGGTGGGGGAAGTGGTGATTGCGCCCGGCACGCGCCTTAGCTTTGCGGAAATCGCGATGGCCGCGCAAGTGGGGCGCCCTTCGGTCGAGGTGAGCCGGCGCCCGCGCGTTGCGATCCTCACAACGGGCGACGAGATCGTCGCCGTGGATGCAAAGCCCGGTCCCTTCCAGATTCGCAACAGCAACTCCGTCTCCCTCGGAGTTTTGGTGCAGATTGCCGGCGGCCATCCGGTGATCTGCGAAAACGCGCCGGACGATATGGCCAGGCTTAGAATACAAATCGAGCGCGCGCTCGAATCCGACGTGCTGGTATTGAGCGGCGGCGTTTCGGTTGGGCAATATGATTTTGTCGAAGAAGTGCTGCGCGGACTCGGCGCTGAATTTTTCTTCGATTCGGTTGCGTTGCGCCCCGGCAAGCCTGCCGTCTTCGGCTGGTGCAAGGGTAGACCGGTCTTTGGCCTGCCGGGCAACCCCGTTTCCACCATGGTTACGTTTGAACTGTTCGTGCGGCCCGCGATCGAATTTCTTACGGGACGTCCGGCGCGACCAATCCCGTATCTAAAAGCAAGGCTCGCGCATCCCATAACGGAGCGCGGCAATCTGACGCATTATTTGCCCGCGCGCATCACGCAGCGCAACGGCGACCCCGTTGTCGAGACGCTTCTTTGGGAAGGTTCCGGCGACATCGGCGCGGTAGTGCGTGGCAACTGTTTCCTTGTAGTTCAGCCTGATCGGCTTGATCTGGAAGAAGGCGATTGGGTTGACGTGCTGCCGCGCCGCGGCGCGATGTAGTCCGAGAAGTTTAAAGGTTCAAAATTCCCGAATAGTTTTCGAAATTCGATAAGGAGAGCATCATGAGCACAGCCGCAACGCCGGAAACTTCCGTATCCACCTGGAACATCGATCCCGTCCACTCCCACGCGCAATTCAAGGTCAAGCACATGATGATCTCGAACGTGAAGGGCGAGTTCACCTCGATTACCGGCAAGCTCGAACTCAACGAAGCGGATATCACGAAATCGCGCGTCCAGGCCTCGATCGACACAAAAACTATCAATACGCGCGAGCCGCAGCGCGATGCTCATTTGAAGAGCGCCGACTTTCTTGACGTGGAGAAGCACCCCACGCTCGCTTTCACTTCTACCAGAATTATCAGGACGGGCGAAAACGAATTCGAAGTTGCCGGCGATCTCACCATCCACGGCATCACGCGAAAGGCAACGTTTATGGTCGAGGAGCTAAGCGCGCCTATAAAAGATCCTTGGGGAGCGACCCGGCTGGGGCTTTCCGCCTCCACTCGCATCAATCGCAAGGATTTCGGCCTGCTTTGGAATTCGCCCCTTGAGACGGGCGGCGTCCTCGTTGGCGACGAAGTGACAATCACCGTGGATGCCGAATTCGTGAAGGCTTGATCGCGCGAAGGCTCTCCTGCGTTCCGCCGGCGCTTTATCCTGTGGCTGACGCCCCTTTTTCTTTCTCGCGCGCCAGCATCGCCACCAGCCGCGCCACTTCTTCCGGCTCCATCGCGGTGCTGTCGACCAGGACAGCATCCGCAGCCTGCACCAGCGGCGAGGTGGCGCGTTCGCGGTCACGGCGATCGCGCTCGCGAATTTCATCTAGGGTTCGCGCGAGATCGATCGCGTCGCCCTTATGCTGATGTTCGTGCCAGCGGCGCTCGGCTCGTATTTCGGGCGACGCCGTAAGAAATATCTTCAGCTGCGCGTCTGGGAAAACGACCGTCCCGATATCGCGGCCCTCCATCACCACGCCCCCGCACTGTCCCGCGCGCCGCTGTTCGGCGACCAGCACACGCCGTACGCCCGCATTCACCGCCACCTTTGACGCGGCTTGCGCCACCTCCGGCGTGCGAATCGCCATCGTCACGTCTTCGCCATCGAGCAGCACTTGCTGCGAACCATCCACAGCGCGCAGATCGATCCGCGCGGTGCTCGCGAGCGCCACCAGCGGCTCCGCCATTTCCCCGTTAGTCGAAAGATCATTCCGCATCGCCTTCAGTGCCACTGCGCGGTACATCGCGCCCGTATCAATATAGATGTAGCCCAGCATCGCGGCTACCCGCCGCGCGAGCGTGCTCTTGCCGGAACCGACTGGTCCATCGATGGCGATGATGAGCTTCGGTTGCATCTATCGAGCTTGAATTCGATTTGAAGCCGTAGAATACCATTGAAAACCAAAGCGGCCGTTTTCGGATTTTGCTGAGGCTGCTTGCACGCCCGCGGAACTCCGGCCCGCCCGCTCGTCGGGAGGAAACTTTCCGTCGGCCGCTGGCGCATTGACTGGATGGCGATGAAACGGAACTAAGGCCGTCGCGAATTCATCAAACATGGCATATTGGCCAGAGTCGCACGGAGACACGAAACTCGCATGAAAGCTCTGGTGAAAAGCCGCGCCGAACGTGGCCTGTGGCTCGAAGACGTCCCCCGTCCCGATTACGGCATCAACGATGTGCTCATCCGCGTGCTGAAAACCGGCATTTGCGGCACGGACGTCCACATCTACGATTGGGACGATTGGGCAAAGGCCACCATACCCGTCCCGCTCGTCATCGGACACGAATTCGTCGGCGAGATTGTCGCCGTCGGATCAAACGCCGGCGATTTCGAGCCGGGCGAAATCGTTAGCGGCGAAGGCCACGTTGTCTGCGGCCATTGCCGTAACTGTCTCGCCGGCCGCCGTCATCTCTGCGCGCACACGATGGGCGTCGGCGTCAACCGCGCCGGCGCCTTCGCCGAATACATCGCGCTGCCCGTGAGCAATATCTGGCGCCATCATCCCAATATCGACTTCGACATCGCAGCGATCTTCGATCCTTTCGGCAACGCCGTCCACACGGCGCTCTCATTCCCCGTGCTCGGCGAAGACGTCCTGATCACCGGCGCCGGCCCCATCGGCATCATGGCTGCCGCCGTGGTCCGTCATGCGGGCGCGCGCTTCGTGGTCATCACGGACGTGAATCCGAATCGCCTCAAGCTTGCCGAAAAGATGGGCATCACGCTCGCTGTGAATACACACGACGTCTCCCTCTCCGAAGTCCAAAAGAAACTCGGCATGCAGGAGGGCTTCGACGTCGGCCTCGAAATGTCCGGCAGCGCGGACGCCTTCCGCGAAATGCTCGCCCACATGAGCCACGGCGCAAAAATAGCCATGCTCGGAATCCCCGCGAAGGAAATGGCCATCGATTGGAAGCAAGTGATCTTCAACATGCTCACCATCAAGGGCATTTACGGGCGCGAGATGTACGAGACCTGGTACAAAATGAGCGTGATGCTCGAATCCGGCCTCGACATCAAGCCCGTCATCACTCACCGCTTTTCCTGGCGCAACTACGAACAAGGTTTCGAAGCCATGAAAACCGGCAACGCCGGCAAGGTCATCCTCGATTGGCGCGACGCCTAGCAGACTGGCAATATTGAAGGCGTATGAGTCGCCGGTTACAAGCCAACCTCGTATTGGTTCTCTGTTCGCTCATCTGGGGCGGCACATTCGTGGTCGTCCAGCGCGCCTTGGCAGACGTTGGAGTATTCCCGTTTCTCGCCGCGCGTTTCGCTCTATCCGCGGCGATTATGTTCCTCATCGCCCGTGCTGACCTCCGCCTGCTCAAGCCGGCGCAGGTTTGGCGCGGCATCTCCATCGGACTTCTCATGTTCGGCGGCTTCACGTTCCAGACCGCCGGCCTGCTCTACACCTCCTCCTCGAAAACGGCGTTCATCACCGGATTCAGCGTCGTTCTCGTCCCGCTGTTTGTTGCGCTTTTCTGGAAAGGCCAGACGAACGCCTGGGTCATGACCGGCGCCCTCACCGCGCTCATCGGTCTTTATTATCTGACCGTTCCTTCGAGCGGCCTCTCCGGTTTTCAGTCCGGCAACTTGCTTGTCTTCGCCTGCGCCGTGATGTTTGCCTTCCAAATCATTTTCATTGCGCGCCACAGCCCATCCTTTCCGGTCTCGGCGCTCAGCTTTCTGCAAATCGCGACGACAGCCGTCTTGTCCACGGCCGCGCTTCCCTTGCTGGCCGCGATCCATCCGGCCTCGCTGCGTTTCCATCTCGACACGATGTCTATCCTGGCCATCATAGCCACGGCACTGCTCGCCACCGTTCTGGCATTTTCGATGCAGGTCTGGGCTCAGCGCCGCACCACCGCCACCAGCGCAGCGCTCATCTTTTCGCTCGAACCGCTCTTTGCCGCGATTACTTCATTTATCGTTCTGCACGAACGCCTCGGCTGGCGTGCTCTGGCAGGCGCCGCGCTCATCCTGCTCGGCATCGTTATCGTCGAAATGAAAGGACCCGCGCCCGCTGGCATCGACGCGGCCGCTGAATGGCCCGCCGCCGAGTTGCGCGAAAAAGATAAACTCGAAATCTGTAACTAAAATTTACCGAACGCCACGACTGTGGCCGCAGCTGAAGCAATAAAGGAGAAACGAATGTTTGACGCCATGCGAGCGCAATACGAATCCCAGCTCGCCGATATCCGCTCGGCGGGCCTTTACAAATCCGAACGCATTCTCGAAAGCCCGCAAAACGTCCGCGTTGACTTGCCTTCGCGCAAAAGCGTCCTGAATCTTTGCGCGAACAATTATCTCGGCCTCTCCGATCACCCTGAAATCGTCAAAGCCGCGCATGACGCGCTCGAACGCTGGGGATACGGCCTCTCCTCCGTCCGCTTCATCTGCGGCACTCAGCAGATTCACAAGCAACTCGAAAGGCGCCTCAGCGAATTTCTCGGCGCTGAAGACACGATTCTCTACAGCTCTTGCTTTGACGCCAACGGTGGCCTTTTCGAAACGCTGCTGGATGCCGAAGACGCCGTCATCTCAGACGAGCTCAATCACGCCAGCATCATCGACGGTATCCGCCTCTCCAAAGCGCAGCGCCTTCGTTACCGCAATGGCGATATGGACGATCTCGAGGCCAAGCTGAAAGAAGCGTCCCAGGCTCGCCGCAAATTGATCGCCACCGATGGCGTCTTCTCGATGGACGGCTACATCGCCAGGCTGCCGCAAATCTGCGATTTGGCCGATCGCTACAACGCGATGGTGATGGTTGATGATTCGCACGCGGTCGGCTTCATGGGGCGAACGGGAAAAGGCACGCACGAACACCATCACGTCATGGGCCGCGTGGATATCCTTACCGGGACATTAGGAAAAGCTCTGGGCGGCGCGAGCGGCGGATACGTGAGTGCGCGAAAAGAAATCATCGATCTTCTGCGCCAGCGCTCCCGGCCTTACCTCTTCTCCAATAGCGTCGCGCCGATGATCGTCGGCGCATCGCTTAAAGTGCTCGATCTGATCACGCGCACTAACGAACTGCGTGACCGTCTCTTTGCCAACACGCGATTTTTCCGCCAGAAACTCGCCGCGCTCGGCTTCAACGTCCTGCCCGGCGAGCATCCCATCGTTCCCGTGATGTTTGGTGACGCCGTGCTGGCGGCGAAAGCGGCGGAGCGGCTGCTGGAGAAAGGAATCTACGTGATTCCGTTTTCGTATCCTGTAGTGCCCAGGGACAAGGCGCGCATTCGCGTGCAAATCTCTGCGGCACACACGCGCGAAGACCTGGAATTTGCCGTCGAGCACTTCGCCTCCATCCGTGCCTGAGATGAAACTTCAGGGCTCAAAAGGGCGGGGCTTCAGCTCCCGGCATGTCCCCTCGTTTGTCTGCAAGCCGCCACGCTGCTCAAACCGTCTCCAACGCCCTTTCGAAATCCGCCAGCAAGTCCCGCCAGTGCTCGATCCCCACCGAAATTCGCACCAGTCCGTCGCTGATCCCCGCAAAATGAAACTCTTCTTCCGAAAAGCCCGAATGCGTCGTCGTTTTCGGATGGCACGCCAGCGTTTCCACGCCCCCCAGCGACACCGCATTGCGCGCAATCCGCAGATTGCGAAGAAAATCGAAAGCCGCTTTTTTCCCGTTCTTTAACTCCAGCGAAAACATCGCGCCGGGATAGTCGCACTGCGCCGTGAATATCCGCTTCTGTTCCGCTTCTTCGAACAGCGTGGGATAGATCACGCGCGGAGCTTTCGCGTGGCGCGCCAGGCGTTCCGCGATCCGCTGTGCGTTTTTGCTTTGCCGGTTCATGCGCAACTGCACCGTGGGCAAACGGCTGTCGAGCATCCAGCATTCATCCGGCTGCAAAATATTCCCGAAGAGCGTCCGCTGCAAACGCATGCGATGCGTCAATTCAGCGTCTTTCGCCAGCAGAATTCCTGCGAGCATGTCGCTGTTGCCCGAAAGATATTTTGTCGCCGAATACACCACGAGATCGGCGCCGAGCAGCAGCGGATGCTGAAAGGCCGGCCCGAGTAGCGTGTTGTCGACCATCACTTTCGGCCGGCTCGCCATCGGCAGTTCGGCCGCCGCTTTGCACGCTTGCTGGATGTCCGTCATTACCAGCGTGGGATTCGCTGGCGTTTCGATCAGCACCATGCCCGTGTTCGCCGTCGTTCGAATTGCCTTCGTCAGAGCGGCCCCGTCGCCCGCCGGAATCGGCACGTTTTTCACGCCCCACGCCGAAAGATAATCGGCGACGAAGTGCTGCGTCCCTCCATACGCCGGCACGGTATAGACCACCGTCTGACCCGGCTGCAGAAAGGTAAGCGCCGCCGTCATGATTGCGGCCATACCTGAATTGAACGCGACCGCATCCTCCGCCCCGCGTTCCAGCGGCACCACTTGATCTTCAAGAATTTCCGCGTTCGGATGATTCAACCGCGAGTAAATCAGCTCCGTGCCTTCGTTCGGTTCCGCTTCCGCGCGGCCCGTGGCTACCGCGAAAGCCCGTTCCGCCGCCTCCGGGCTCGAAAACACATAAGTGGAGCTGCGAAAAACCGCCGGCCGCGCCGAACCGACCGAAAGCCGCGGATCGAATCCGTGCGTCAGAATGCGCGTCGTGCGCCGCAAGCCGCTCTTCCCGTTATTCGGATCAGCCATGTCACGCCTCCGTGCAACATTTCATTTTACCGCTCCCGAATGGCTGCGGTCTGAAGGGAAAAGGTTTGTGACGTTGTGTGCTACTATTCCGCGGGGAGCGTTCACATAAATGAATCGGTCACTTGCCGTTCTGTTCTTAGTGTTCCTTCTGGCGGGTTCGATGCGGTCTCAAGAATCGACATCGACGCCCCAGGTTCAGAATCCTGTCGTCAATGCCGACTATCCGCAAAACCGCATCGGGATACTCGTTCTGCAGGGGCAAGACTGGTTGTCAGTTGGGGGTGTTTCGCCCTCGAAAGTTCGCATTAAACACGGGCTGGCAGCATCGTTCTCGTACGGAGCTGTGCGTGGAGTTATTGAAGCTGACTACGATGGACTACACGCCGCAACCCAGGTAGCGCCGGGCAAGATGGTGATCTGCATCTGTCATTTGATCACACTTCCCGGCCAGCCTTGGATTGTCAGATTGCATCCGCAGAAGGGTGTGCGCGAACTGGACGGCGGCAAGCTTCCTATTATCGGCGGCAAAATAGCGAGCGCCGCAAACAGCGATTTGATCCCGGCCGACGTCTCGCATCCGGAAGACACGGTGTGGATCGTGCGAGCAACTCAGGACATCCCAGAAGGGGAATATGCTCTGATGCTCGGAACCGAGAACACCGTAATCTATCCCTTCACGGTCGCATCGAACGCGCCGGCTGCGCCTGCAAAATAACAAACACACTCAGCGGGGAATATAGCTATCGAGAAGGGGCAAAATCTGGTGGGCGAATGCAAGCGTACGGGTCTGCGCGGCTGCATCCGCCGTCCCAGCCGGAATTTCCGTAACAAGTCGTACGAGCGCGCCATCGGTGCGGTTCATCCGAATCGCATCCGTCACGAGGAAGATTTTGGCCCAGTATTCGCTCGGCGTCACGCGTCCGTGCGCCTGATACCAATAAAGAACCAGCGCGCGCGACAATCCTTTCGACACGATATACCGGTTTACCACAATCGATGAGCCATCGCCCTTTGCGATTGCAAGATGCGTCGCTTCATCCGGTGTCCAGCCGGCGCCCGGCAGGCAATTCTTGGGCGAGTGGATCGTGTCGCCGGTGCGCTGCGAAGGGAAATACGCGATGTAAAGATTCACTGGTGGTTCCGTGTCTCGCCGCTGGTAATCGCGTACCAGGAATTCGCCGGGGCCCAGCACCGCCAGCTCGTCAGGCGATAGGGAAAGCGCCGTGCCCGACCACGAACTCAGCTCCATGGGAAAGTCCGTGAGGCTTTTGTGCGGCGGCACGACTTCCGGCCGTTCGTGGGCCTGCAGCAGAGCCGCCGTCACGGCGATCAGCAGCGGCACCGGCACGAAGCGTTTCCACGAAATCGCCGGAGTCTTCACGCGGGCCTCGCATGGGGTTTGCGTCGTGACAGCATAAGCAGTTGATGCAGCGCCAGCAGCGTCGCGAACGAAATCACAAAAATCAGCGCTCCCGAAAATTCGTGGAAGAATCCCTGCGCCTTCTCCGGGCTCCAATATTGGCCAAGCAGTCCGCTACCCATAATGCGCACGCCGTTGGCAAACACCGCAATCGGTATCGCTGCCAGGATCAGCAGCGCGCGTCTCCAGATGCGCGGCTCGCAAAGATAGCCGTAAAAAGTGGCCAGCGTGATCAGTGAGACCAGCGAGCGAATCCCGCTGCACGCTTCCACCACGTCCAGGCTGATCGCGGGCAGTTGAATGATATTGCCCTCGCGCAAAACCGGCACGCCGAACAATCCGAGCATGGCCGTGGCAAGTTTCGAGACCTCGAACTGCAGGGGTAGCGCAATCTGATTGAAAATGATCGCAGGCAGAGGAACCATCAAAAACAAAACAGCCCACGGAAACAGCGCCACGCGGAAAAATTTCCAGCCACGAAAATAGACCGCAAGCCCCGCCAGCAGAAACAGCAGGGAAGTCCGCGAAAGGAAAAGCTCCGCGCCGAAATCGCCCAGTATCAGCACGCCCAGCGCGCCGATGATGACAAGGAGCCCGGCGTTGCTCGGTTCAACCGGTGCCGCCGCGAACCTATTGCGTTCCCGCCAGATCACCCAAGCCGAAAAAAGTGGTACCAGGATGCCATGCGAGTAGTTTGGGTCGTGAATCCAGTCGCCCGCCAGCTGGATCAGGATGTGGTAATAAACCGCCCCAATACACGCCGCAAGCAAAGCGATCTGGAATACCGTCCTGCGGTTGGATACGGGCCTGCTTACGACCAGCTCTGCAGCGGGAGTATTGACCTCGCTCATGAAATCCGAAACCTCGCGCTCGAGAGATCGGGTAGCGGAGGGCGAGGACGCTGAAAACCGATTACAGTGCAAAATACTCCTTCAACTTTTTTGGCTCCGCTGCGGCCGCAAGAGCCGACCACAACGCGACCTTTAGTCCACCCGTCAGCCCCGGGCTTTCGCGATCGTAGAGGTCGATAAGAGGGGTGTAAATCCGGTGTTCTACCCTTTCGCGAGTCAGCAAGACCTCACTGGCGGTCTTTTAGCAGGCGCGTCCTGTCCCCGGCACGCGGGACCTGGTCCCTTCCCACCACTCCTTCGTGTCACGTACTAGGCGTTCTATACTGCGTATTTCCCACAATAGAAATCGCCTCTGGGCGATGCTACCCTTAGTCGTTTTTTGAAGCTGAAATCCGCGCTGCGGCGGAAAAAAATTCCGCAAAAAAGGCGCGGAAACAAAACAGGAGAGGTGTGCCTGGCACAGAGCGTCTCACAAAACGACGAAATTCTAATCGATAGTATTTTCGATTAGAAATCGCCGCAAGTCTCGTATTTGCCTCACTTGCAAATTTCTAATCGATAGAAAAACAGCCCCTTCGGACTCGCTGAAAGCGCACAAAAGGCGAAGCCGGAAAAGTGAGGGAACACGGTAAAGAAGGCGGTCGAAGCCGCGATTAAGCCGGATCAATCGGCGTGAGCGTCGGTCGCCGCATCCACGGCCAATCCGGGATTCGTCGTTCGGCTTGAACTGGTGATGCGGCCCCAGGCCGTCGTTTTCCAGTTATCGGCGAGTTCGCGGGGCAAAATGAAGGGAGGCACTTCGAACGCGAGCCGCCGTGAAAGCGACTGGACCGATGGCTCGTACATGTCGCGTAGCTTTTGCATTTTGGCGTTCGATTCGTCCGTGTCGCGCAGGCGGTAATCGGTGCCGGCCAAAGCGGTGCGCAGGCGATCGAGTTCGGTAGATGGCAATCGATTCGAAGTGAGTTTTGGCGTTGCGTAGAACACCTGCGCGAGGTCGACCACGGTGTGGCGGCAAATCGCGAAGGTAAGCCGCGCCTGTCGCGCGACTGCGCCTTCGTAATTGGCCAGCAGAATCGTGCAGGTATCGAGAATGGCGACGAGCGCGCCGAGCCAGGATTCATTGTTATGCTGCGAGCGAAAATAGCAAACGACCGGATACGAAATGTGGCTCTCCATGATCTCCGCGGCCGCGCGCTCCCAGTCGTGAAGCAGTTGCTCGAGGTCGCGCACGCCTTCTGTGCCGGCGTGCCGGCGGAGCAGCTCCGCCGCAGAGGGAGGTGAGCCGGCGCGCGCATCGAGCAGCACGATGTTGACTTCGCGCCTCGAAAACGCCTGGTAAATCACGGGCAAGTAACTGAGCACCAGCGCAAGGAAGCCGAAGCCGAGGCCGCTCTCAATGACGGCGAGCGCCCGTTGAATGGACGTGCGCGGGACCACATCGCCCAAGCCCAGCGTGAACATCGTGGTGCCGCTCAGATAAAACGCGGTGCCCAGGTTGTGGAAGGCTCCGCTGCGGACCGAGGCGGCGTAGTAGAGCAGGCCGAACCCGCTGATGATCGCCGCCGCCCACACAACGAAAAGCATCAACAGCGAGAGCGGACCGTAAAAACTGAGAAAAGTTTCGCGGCGATTGCGCTTTTTCATGGTGCGAGCGATCGCACGCCACGTGAACCACGTGCTCCGGTAATAAAGGACGGTGAGGCGAAAGCGGCGCGCCACCCTGCGAGGCAGAACGACGGTCTCGAACGCCTCCCACAGCGTCACGGAGATGATGGCGATCCCGAAGATCGCCGGCGCGATCATGCCGCTTGCTCGAGGACCGCGTTCAGCGTGATCTCGGCTTTCAGCAAGCGAGAGACGGGGCAGTTGGCTTTTGCGCCGGCTGCAGCGGCCTGAAAGGCTTCGTTGGAAATGCCGGGAACGCGCGCGGCGAGATCGAGATGAACTTTGGATATGGTCCAGCCCGCGTCGAGCTTTTCGAGCGTGACTTTTGCCGTCGCCTTCAGCGATTGCGGAGTGAAGTTCATCGTTCCGAGTTGCGCCGAAAGAGCCATGGCGAAGCAGCCGGCGTGGGCGGCCGCGATCAGCTCCTCGGGATTCGTGCCTTTGCCGTTTTCAAAACGTGTGGTGAACGAATATTGCGTGTCTTGCAGGACGCCGCTCGCGGTCGAAATGACGCCTTTGCCTTCTTTAAGCGAGCCGCTCCAAACTGCCGTTGCAGCGCGTTCCATGGTGATTCTCCTTTCGTTGGAAAAGTAATGCCTATCGATGCTGAACGCAAGGCTTGGCGATTATGATGCCGCCCTGCCAAAAAAGCACAGAATCGCGGAGTTAAAAAATGTGCCAAGAAAATCCTAGGGAACGAGAACGACCTTGCCGGTGGCCGGCTTGCTCATGATCGCGGTGTGCGCGCGCGACGCATCGGCCAGCGGTATCTCCTCGGAAACGATTGGACGCAGCGTTTTGTTCTCCAGCCCGGCTGCAAGCGCGGAATGGATGCTGAAAAGATCGGGGCCCGAAACATTCCACAGCGACATACCCAGAATCGCCGCGTCGCGCATCATCACGTCGCGCGGATTGATTTCGATGTTCCCCCGACTGCCGACAACCACCACGCGGCCACCGTGGGCCAGGATGGTAAGGTCGCGAGCCAGATTTACATTGGCCAGCGTTTCGAGGATCACGTCATAACCGCGCCCGCCGGTGAGCGAGAGGGCTTTGTCAAAATGGTCGGGCGTTTTATGGTCGAGCGCCTCGTGCGCGCCTTCGGCTTTGATCAGCGTGCGGCCGCGATCGCTTCCGGCGGTTCCGATCACGCGCAGCCCTGCAGCGCGAGCCAACTGTGTCGCCGCGATACCGACTCCTCCGCTGGCGCCGTGGATCAGGACTGTTTCGCCGGGGCGCGCGGCTGCTCGCTGAAAGAGCGCGCGATACGCCGTGGCGTAGGGAACCCCAAGCGCCGCGCCCTGCGCGAACGAAACATGCTGCGGGAGCGGGAAGACGGACGATTCATCGCAGAGAGCCTGTTCGGCGTACGTGCCGCTCAGGCTGCCGGCCACGTAGACGCGCGCGCCTGGAACGAATCGCGTCGCGTTCTTGCCCGTCGCTTCGACTGTTCCGGCGCCATCGGTGCCGGGTGTGTAAGGAAGCGATGGCTTGCGCGCGTAAACACCGGCCCGAATATATGTTTCGACAGGGTTCACTCCGGCGGCGTGGATGCGAACCACCACCTCGCTCGGGCCGGGTTTCAGTTCGGGTACGTCTTCAATGCGCAGCACTTCGGGGCCGCCGAATTCCCGGACGCGAATGGCTTTCATGCGTTGCTCCTTGATCGTGAATTTGATTCAGCGCGGAGAGGAAAGTTGCGCAGGATTTTGACTTTGCGCCGGCGTGGCTGAGTGTCCGGGTTGAGCTTCATCCATCAGGTGGAGATCGTTATCGACGCGGTTGAGCAGGTGACCATAGGCGTTCTCGTAGGCGCCGAAGACAAAGAACGGAATCATGGCGGCCAGCACCCAGAATTTGGCGCGGGGCGCCACCTTGGCTTCCGGCTCCCAGCGGAAAAGGCGGCGAGAGATTTCAAACGCGACGAGGAGCGCGACCACCAGGCCAATGCTGTCTGTGAGCAGGTCGGGCCATGCAATCGTACCCATGGCGGAAGTCTCAAGGCCTGTGGCGAGATATGTAGCCGGCATAAACAGCGCCGCACGCCGGATCCACATGGGCAAAATCGTGAGGGGCACGGTTGCGCCGGATAGGAACAAAAAGACCATCCAGATCAGTTGATTGATGATCTGCGTTTCCTGGGTGGTGTTCGTGACGCTGGCGATGATGAGCCCGAAACAGGAGAACGCCGCCGAGCCGAATGTGATCAATAGAAAGATTGCCCAGGGATTGCCCCACGTTTCGAGGCCCAGCGCCCAGCGGCAGACGAGGACCTCGATCAGCAGAGTCGGCAAGGCCATTGCGTAATTCGAGAGAATGCTTGACGCGAGCATTGGTCCGGGCCCGACAGGGGCGAGCCGGAAACGGCGTAGGATCCCTTGTTCGCGAAAGGTGACCAGCTGCATGCTGAGCCCGAAAAAGCTGCCCATCACGGTGATCGTGAGGAGCGCGCCCAGGACGTAGTTGCCGATCGTGCCTCCGCGGCGGCCCAGAAACATTACCGCGCCGACCAGGAACAGCATCGGCATGAGCAAACTGAAGAAAAGGAACGTCCGGTTGCGCGCGGCGAGGCGCATGCGCACTTTCGTAAGCGTCCAGGTGGCGCTCATTCGCGGAGCCTCCTGCCGGTGAGTTCGATGAAGACGTCCTCGAGCGTGGGCGAAAACATTTCCAGGCTCTGTAGCTCGTTGCCCTCGGCTTCGAGCTGTTTCACGAGCGCAACGATGGTCTGCGGCGGGCGCGCCGAGTGCAGGACGTAAGCGCCGTCGAATTCGCGGCAATCGGAGACCGCGTCGAGATGAGCCATAGCTCCGTTCGCGAGCGGCCGCGCGAGGCGAACTTCGATGCGCGTGCTGCCGGCCGATCGGTGCTTCAGCTCGCGCGGCGTGCCGTGAGCGATCACGCGGCCGGAGTCGACAATGGCGACGCGATCGCAGAGCCGCTCGGCTTCCTCAATGTAGTGAGTCGTAATAAGCACCGTCTTTTTCGCCTTTTTCAGGCCTTCAATAATGTCGTAAATTTCGCGGCGAACTTGCGGGTCAAGGCCGGCAGTCGGCTCGTCGAGGAAAACAACCTGCGGATCGTTCACCAGAGCCATCGCCAACGCCAGCCGCTGTTTTTGCCCGCCCGAGAGATTTTTGTAAAAGGCTGTGCTTTTTTCCTGGAGCTGAAAGCGCCCGAGAAGCTCGCCGGTGTCGATGTGCTTGTCGTAAAGGTCGGCAAAGAGGTCGATCGCTTCCTTTACGCGGAGCTTGTCCGGCAGATTCGTGGACTGCAGGATCGCGCCGACGCGCTCTTTGTACTTGTTGCCAGCGTCTTGCGGGTCGAGGCCGCAGACGCGGACCGTGCCGCGGTCCGGAGTGCGAAGCCCTTCGAGGATTTCGACCGTGCTGGTCTTCCCGGCGCCATTTGGGCCGAGAAGGCCGAAAACTTCGCCTTCCTCGACGGAGAAGCTCACGCCGCGTACGGCTTCGACGGGACCATAACTTTTGTACAGGTCTTTTACTTCGATGACTGGTGCGGCCACTTAAGTGTGCAAACGTCCTTTATGAGTTCGGAACCAATAATTCTACCTCACATTGCGGGTCTCGCGGCGATTTGTGGACGGCCGCAACGCGATTGCCCAAAAAGGCTGAAACTCTATCGATTAGAAATTTGGAAAGCGATGATTTCAGGTTGGTTACGGCGATTTCTAATCGTTTCTTGTATCGATTAGGATTTGGCGGGGCGAGAGCCGGGGGCGAAAGTTGCAAGTAGGGGTTTACGCGTCGATTAGAAGCGAGACTTTTGTTGGAGCGGAAGGAGTTAGGTCGATTTCTAATCGGCAAGTGTCGATTAGAAATTTGGGGGCGACTTTCGCCTGGGTGGGGGGCCGGATATGGCTTCCGTTGGGCCTGATGGAACGTTGAGGTTGTCATAAAATGTCAAACATAGTTTACCACATGTGATGCTGCTTTGCAAGGAAATAATTGAGGATTTGCGGTGCTGGTACGCATAGGACCCGGCTTTCGGGGCGCAGTGCCCCTTGGTGGGGTGCGCATTCGGACGCTTAAAAATGGGCATATTTCGCCTTAAATGCGGGTTTTTGCGCGCTAAAACAGCTTATCTACGGGGGCTGGGCAGACAGGCGCGAAGCCGCGACCTGGAAGGCACGCGTGCCTGGCTGGTGCTTGCTGTTGGCCGGATTTTGCAATAAAGTGAGGCCATGAACTACTCCCGCATCATCACGCTGGAGCCAGGCAAGCGCGGTGGGAAGCCCTGTATCCGCGGCTTGCGTGTTACGGTCTACGACGTTTTGGAGTACCTTGCCAGCGGTATGAGCCACTCCGATATTCTTCGGGAGCTTCCTTTTCTAAACGAAGAGGACATCCTCGCCTGCTTGGCTTACGCTGCCGATCGTGAGCGCAAGCTGGAAATCTCCCACGCATGAAGCTGCCCAAGCAGTAGCGATTTTCGTTATTGCTCTAGATGGATGGGCCACTCGCGGCGCCCTCAGCCGTGCTCGATGACAGCCTCGGGTCGCCTGGAATCAGCGCTAGGATTCCCAGCAGACCAAACAGGGCCAGCGGGAACCCGCCCGCCGTTGCGAGTCGATGCCAGGCGATGCAGCCCCGGAGCGAAAACGCGGGTAGCAGTGCAGGAGACTCGCAATACTGTTCGGCGAACTTCTCGCTGGGCACAGAAATAAAAGCCTTCTCCAGGGCGCTCTCGGCATCGTTAAAGCATCCGCTCCAATCGATAAATCGGGCGACTCGCGACGTGAGGTCGTCGCTTGATGCTAGGCTCTACTGCGCTTTCGCCGCCAATGCGGCGCTTCGTGCTGCCTCAAAGTCTAGCAACGCCGCGTGATACGATTGCCAGTCTCTCCACACAGGCAGCGCAGCGGCCCAAAGGCCAACGAAAAGCGCAATTAGTGAAAACACCATTCCGAGTTTGCGTCGCAGACTTGCGATGAACCAAGTTGTCGCGATCCCCAATAGCAGGATGCCGAGTGCCTGCTTGATAGTGTCCCCGAGCAAGAGCGCGAGCGCGGTTGCGACGAGCGCCAGGCAGAAACCTGCCCCGTGTCTTTGATTGAATCCGCCGAAAAGGCTGCGCATGAGCTCGCACGACTGTACTCGCTGGCCGTACTCCCGACAAGCGAAATAGACACTGCAAAGCAGGTACGCTACCCGCGCCAGTAATGAGCCCTTACGAGCCGGCGGCAAACGGAGCGAGAGCGAAAGTTTCCAGACAGACTGTCGCCAACTGGACCTGCGGCACTCTGAGTGACGCACCTGGAGGCTAAAATTTGAAATCGGGACACCGCGCGGAAGGGAAGAAGTTGCAGGCCTCTCTCGATTGGCTGTCATCATGGCCAAAGGATGACAAATACCTCCCGCGATGATACCCGACACAAAATCGCAAAAAGGAGGGATTTTTCTCGCGCCTTAGCTCGGGTCTCTTAACTTCATGCGATAACTCACTTTGCGCTGAGTGAGGTCGGCTGACGCACGCAGCCCGCGATCGTTCTTCAGGAGCTCGGATACAACCCTTTTGCACTGCTCGTTTATGGAGATATCGGCTTCTGTGCAATCTATGGTCTTGAAGGGCAGGCCGGTTTTGAAATGGATCATCTGCTGCACGGGTTTCCAGTTCAGCGTTTCCGGGCGAAGGCCGAAATTACCTTTATGACTCCGCACGAAGCAATATGGGGGCATGGCGCGCCAAATCATTGCGGCAAGGTAGCCTTCGAGCCTCTTGAGATGTCGTCTCACACTCTCGACTGTCCCCTCTAGCCTGATTCGGCCGCGCCGGTCAAATTGCGATTTTCGAAGGGGGAGGCACAGGACTACTGCAATTCGCTCTTCCGGCCAGCCATCGATGATGCGTCGCCATGAGGCGACTCTGGCTCGGTACATCAAATCATCGTCGTCCCAAACGTCCGGTCGTCCGCGCTCCTTTACAAGTCCGCCCAGGCCCCGGCTTTTCGTTCTCTCTGCTATCCCCGCTTTGATTGCGGTCAATTCGCGCTTGTCAGCATTTAGGATGAACAAGAATGTCTCCGCGAGAAACGCATTGCGCCAGCTCGCATAGTTACCGAGAGTCCCGCACACTGTGCGAAACCAGCCGTGCTGTTCCCAATCGCGCGCAAAATCCTCGATGACATCCTCTTCCGATTGAGCTTCCAGCATTCGCGGAGGGCGTTCGCGATTCGCGGCTCTGCTCGAACGGCCAAGAGGCCGCCCGCGTTTTCTGCGGGTATGCGATAGCGAACGGCGCCTCTCCGAAACCGCCTCGCGAAGCGCGCTGAGTTCATCCCGTGTGTTACTGGCTCCAGCGATGAAGTTCTGGATTTCTTCAAGGAACACGTCGCGATGCGATTCCCGGTACGTCGAAAAGAGCCGCCTCGCATCGTCGTTAAGTTGGGGAAGCTTCGTCATCGTCGTGCGCAAACCCGCCCGCCGAGAACCGCGCGCAAAATACGCGGGCGTTATTGTGTTTTGCCCCTGGGTCCATCCGAGGCTCCGGTGGCTTTGCGCCGATTGAGCACGGCACCCGCCAGCGAGCAAAGCCTCAACGCACTGTGGCCCTTAGGTCCGTTGGTGGCTGGGGCGGATAGAAGATGAGCGGAATGCTTCTAGGCTGTCTGCCCTCAAGCGCGGAGAGCTTTCCTTCAAGAGCGCCGAAGTCATCCTTGAGCATATTCAGCTGGACCTGCTGTTGATTCATTTTGACGCTGAGTTCCACGCTTGGTGTCTTTGAGTATGTCACCGTGTTCTGCAGATACTGGTCCGCCAGAGCCACGATTTGGCCATACATGTCGATTTCTTTTGTTCTGAGGTCTGTCGTTTCAATTGCAAAGTCGAGACGTTCTTTCTGGTCGGCAAGCGCGGACTGTTTCCATTGCCAAATAAACCCTGGACCAAGAGCGATCCCAATAACGAAGGCGGTGACGCTCCAGATTGCGGCCGTGTGTACTCTGGTGTGAGGGTGAGACATGCGGGGATTGTACCCCCGAGCCGCTAGAATGCCCAAACACGCCACTCACCGAACGGCAAATGCGATTGTTCCTAGCACTTCTTGGTCGGCAGGTCCCGTTTCTTCCATTCCGGTATCCACGATTCCAGCGGCCGCATGGCGTTTTTCCAATCCACCGTGAACGACCCGGAATGCGCATAATCGCGGGGATCGACGCACAGTCCAGCTCGCACCGGGTTCGTCCAGATGTATCCCGCAACCGCATCAAAATTATCGTTCGCTCGCAAGATGCGATCGTAGAATTTTTTCTGCCAGAGGACCGGCCGGGTTGAATTTGCATTTGTAGCGGCCATGGTTGCCCGCGCATTTCGCGGGCGGTTTTCCATGGGCGGGTTCCGAATTTTCTGTCGTAGACGGTATTGATATTCCGAGCGGCCCTTGAAGGACCGGACGAATGTTAGGAGGTCGCTGCCTTCGTCCGAACCGGAAACAAGCGCATGAAGATGGTCCGGCATCACGCAGTAGGCGAACACTGCGAAGCCATGTGTATCCGATTCCGAGCGGAGCATGTCAATCAGCCAAGTTGCACGCGCAGGGTTTTCGAAAACGGGCCGTCGCGATTCACAGCAAATCGTAATGAAATGAGTCGAACGGCCGACATAATAGCCATGTTCGAGCCTAATGTTTTTGTGGAAAATTGGCTCGACCATCGCGGGGCGTATCGTAGCACCGGAAGGCCGCAGGGATGTCAGCGATTGGGGCAGGCCCCGAGCAAAGGCGGGGCGAGAAGGAACTGAGAGGACAAAATCAAAAGAAACTTCAAAAGCGAAACCGCCCATGGAGAAGCGCCCGCGAACGGCGCGGGCAACCATGGCCGCTACACGGGCCAAAACCGAACGGGCGTTCCGACTGGTCGGAACGCCCGTTGGTGATGTTGCGGCCCTCCTGAGGGGTACTTATCCCGTGAAGCGGGATTAGTACATGCCGCCGCCCATGCCGCCGGGCATACCGCCGCCGGCACCGGCTCCTGCACCCTTCTTGTCGTCTTCCTTGATGTCGGCGACGAGAGCTTCTGTCGTCAACATGAGGCCGGCGATGGAGGCTGCGTTCTGGAGCGCGAGGCGAGTGACTTTGGCGGGGTCGATAACGCCGGCGGTGACGAGGTTGCCGAATTCACCCGTATCCGCGTTGAAGCCGAAGTTATCGTCCTTCGATTCGCGGATGCGGCCGATGATGACGGCGCCTTCGTGACCGGCGTTGTGCGCGATCTGGCGGCAGGGCTCCTCGAGAGCACGCTTGACGATGTTCACGCCCGTGGCTTCGTCGCCTTCGAGCTTGAGCTTATCGAGCGCGTTGAGGCAGCGGAGCAGGGCAGTGCCGCCGCCGGGAACGATGCCTTCCTCGACGGCTGCGCGGGTGGCGTGCATCGCGTCTTCCACGCGCGCCTTCTTTTCCTTCAACTCGGTTTCGGTCGCCGCGCCGACTTTAATCACGGCGACGCCGCCGACCAGCTTGGCCAACCGCTCCTGGAGCTTCTCGCGGTCGTAGTCCGAGGTAGTGTCCTCGACCTGCGCACGGATCTGCTTCACGCGGCCTTCGATCTCAGAGGCTTTGCCGCCGCCTTCGACGATCGTGGTGTTGTCCTTATCGATGGTGATCTTCTTGGCCTTGCCCAGATCTTCCATCTTCACGTTCTCGAGCTTGATGCCGAGGTCTTCGGTGATGGCCTTGCCGCCGGTGAGGATCGCGATGTCTTCGAGCATCGCCTTGCGGCGGTCGCCGAAGCCAGGAGCCTTCACGGCCGCCACCTGCAGCGTGCCGCGGAGCTTGTTGACGACGAGCGTGGCGAGCGCCTCACCATCGATATCTTCGGCGATGATGACGAGCGGCTTGCCGGTCTTCGCGATCTGCTCGAGCAACGGGAGCAGGTCCTTCATCGAGCTGATTTTCTTTTCGTGGATCAGGATGCGGGCGTCCTCGAGTACGGCTTCCATGCGCTCGGGATCGGTGACGAAATAGGCGGAGAGATAGCCGCGGTCGAACTGCATGCCTTCCACGACTTCGAGGGTCGTCTCCATCGTCTTCGATTCTTCGACGGTGATGACGCCGTCCTTGCCGACCTTCTTCATCGCTTCGGCAATGATCGAGCCGATTTGTTTGTCGTTGTTCGCGGAGATCGTGCCGACCTGAGCGATCATCTCGCCCTTGACGTCGCGATGCAGTTTCTGGATTTCGCCAACGGCAACTTCGACGGCCTTCTCGATGCCGCGCTTGAGAGCGGTGGGGCTGGCGCCGGCGGCGACAGTCTTCACTCCTTCGCGGAAAATGGCCTGCGCGAGAACGGTTGCGGTGGTGGTGCCGTCGCCGGCCACATCGGACGTCTTGCTGGCGACTTCACGGACCATCTGCGCGCCCATGTTCTCGAGCGGGTCCTTCAATTCGATTTCCTTCGCTACGGTGACGCCGTCCTTGGTGATGATCGGCGCGCCGAACTTCTTTTCGATCACCGCGTTGCGGCCCTTGGGACCGAGCGTGATCTTCACGGCGTCCGCGAGAATGTTGACGCCGCGCAGGATCGACTGGCGCGAATTCTCACCAGTTACGATTTGCTTTGCCATCTGTGTATCTCCTCTTGGTTTCGAAAATCAGTGGTGCTGAATACTCTGCTTGTTTCCAACCTGTTGCCGTTAACCCCAGGGCCAAAAGCTCGCATTGGGGCGCCATTCGGCACGGCCAAAGCCGTGCCTCGACGAAAAAAATCGTTACTTTTTGCCGCCGGCTGCCTTGGCTGCCGGGCCGATCTTGGCGAGGATCTCGTCTTCCTTGAGGATGAGATATTCCTCGTCGTCGATCTTGATGTCGTTGCCAGAGTACTTGCCGAACAGGATCCGATCGCCAGCTTTTACGTCGAGAGGGATAAGTTCACCCTTTTCACGGCGCCCGCCGCCGACAGCGATGACTTCGCCCTCTTGCGGTTTCTCCTTAGCCGAGTCCGGGATGATGATGCCGCCCTTGACGACTTCCTTCTCCTCAAGCCGGCGGACCAGGACGCGGTCGTGTAGCGGTGTGATATTGACTGCCATTTTGCAAATCCTCCGATGGTACGGTGAAGTTTGCTAGAAGAGGAGAGAAAGGCCACCACCTAATTAGCACTCCTCGCCAGCGAGTGCCAATATAGCAGAGGCGAGGGCGAGCGTGTCAAGGGGAAATTTGTTAAAATCTGACAATAACGCGCTCACATTGCGGCGATTATGTAAGATGCTATTTTTCAATTACTTGCAGTGGTAGTGCGGGAGTTGTGCTGCGACTGGGAGCGGGCTAGAATTCGTGGCACTGCAATCGCGCCCTCACGGAAGAATCAGCGGAGGAGTGGAGCACGCCGGTGGAGACGCTTTTTTACCTGCGATTGATCGCGTTGACAACGGGAACAGTTGTTTATTTGTTCCTGATCGCGCTGATTTTGGGGAACCGGCGGCCGCGTCTATTCGAGCGGATCCTCTTCTTTCTGGTGCTGGCGCTCTTCTTTATATACGCGGGCGGCCTGCTGGAAATGAACGCGCGGATCGAATACGCGTTTGCGCCGGACGCGACCCGTTTGCTTTATTCGCTGCTGATTGCGAGCGGGCTGCTCTTTTTGCCGGCGCTGCTGGTACACGCGCATTTGCAATTCTACGAAATGGCCGCGCCGGGAACGGCGCCACGCTGGGCGAAAGTGCTGGTGCTTGCGCCGCTCTATGTGGCGCCGGCGCTTTCGTTCGTTGTGCTGCTTTTGGCGGCGCGCCCGCCGACGCGGACGGGCGTGCGGTTTGGACCACGGTTTGGGCCGCTCGACCAAATGGCGTCGAGGCTGGTGCGGTTCTTCCCGTGGACGCCGGAGGCGACGTTTCTCTTCGTCGGCATTTTGCTCAGCCTGGCAATCGATCTTGGCATCCTGAATTTGAAACCGAGGATTGCGGAGGCCGACAGGCGATTTTTCAAGTGGATGGCAGGAATCTCAGCCGCGCTGATGGCTCTGCTGATTGCGACGCAGGCCTACCGGCGTTTTGAGACGCAGCAGATCGAAGGGCTGATGGTAGCGCTGATCGTGGTGGGGTTGCTGCCGGGGGTGCTGTTCGGATACTACGCGCTGCGGCACAATTTTTTGGATTTCGGCGAGCAGCGGAATTTGGTTTATGCGCTTTCGGCGACGGTGCTTGCGCTGCTCTATCTGGCACTGGTGCATCGCGTGAGCGGATGGCTGCAGCCGGAGCTGCCTCCGGAAGCGACCGCGAGCATTTTGCTTTTCGTGCTCATATTTTTATTCGAGCCGATGGAACGGCTGATCGGGCCCGCGTTACAGGAGAAATTTCGCGAAAGGGTGGAACGATTGCAGCGGCTGACTGCGGAGTTGCAGGCGGAAGCGCGCCATGGGGATGTGGATGCGCTTGTTTCGTTTGCGGAGCGCAGAATCGCGGAGGAGTTCGGCTTGGCGGCAGTGCGGCTGACGATTTCGGGCGAGCCGCTGGAAAAGAGGCTTGCGTCACCCGGAGGCCTTGGGCATGTGTTTCAGACGCCGCTGGTGAAAGGCGGGCGGAAGAGCGGCGAGCGAGTCGGGACGCTTGAGGCTGCGTCGACGGGCGTTTATCTGACGGGTGAGACGACAGGAGCGCTGCAATTTGTGGCCGAGCAGATGCCGGCCTTGATCGACCTGGCGCGGCTGATCGAAGAGAAGCTGCGTCTTGAGCGTGAGCTTTCCGAGCGAGAACGGCTGGCGCTCTTGGGGCAGATGGCGGCGAGCGTCTCGCACAATCTGCGGAATCCCTTGAGTTCGATGAAGACGATTTTGCAGGTGCAGCTTGAAAATCCGGCAGTGCCGGAGAGCGTGCGGCAGGATTGCGCGCTGGTGGTGAGCGAGATCGATCGCATGAGCGCAAAACTGACGCAATTGCTGCAGTTTTCACGGCCTGCGAAGAATGGGCAGCAAGTAGAGGCGGTTCGAGTGGCGCGGGACGCGGCGGAACTTCTTCGGCGCGAGGCGGAACGGCGCGGAGTGCGGCTGGAATTTGACGGGCCGGGGGGCGAAGTATTCGTCCACGCCTCGGAGGAAGCATTGAACGAAGTGCTGGCGAACCTGCTGCTGAATGCCGTGGAGGCACAGCCGAACGGCGGATATGTGCACGTGGGAGTGGCGGCGCACAATGGCGATGCGGAGTTTGTGATCCAAGACGACGGACCCGGAATTTCGAGCGAAGCGCGCGAAAGGATGTTCGAGCCCTTTTACACGACGAAAGCGACGGGGACGGGACTGGGGCTTTCGATCGTGATGCGGCGCGCGGCGGAAATGGGCGCGCAGGTGGCGTGCGAGAGCCCGATAAATAATGGGAGAGGCGCGCGATTTCGCGTGCGAATTCCGGTGGCCGCCGCAGATTGAAATACTTCGCGCAGACGTTATTCCACCGTGCAACGCTCGCTCGTCGCAACAGTTTTCAGTCGATCGGGGCACGCAGAGCGCAGATTCGCGCTATTTGGGAACCGATACCGTGATGTTGCGAAACTGCAAGCCGCCCGTGTGATCTCCCTGAATATAGAAAGGGCCCGGTTCGCCTTCGTTGGCGTCGAGAGCGCCGCCGGTGATGCCTTCGATCTCGCGGTGGTTGATCACCAGAATGCCGTTGTGGAGCTCGGTGACTGTGCGACCGACGAGGGTCACGTCGAAAGTCTCCCACTGGCCAGGCGTGCGAGGAGGAGTAGGAACGGGCGCGATGCGGCCGTAAATCGAACCCATGCTGCGTTCGGGAGGATCGGCCTCGTAATCGATCTGCACTTCGTAGCGTCCGCGAAGATAAAAGCCGCTGTTGCCGCCATCGGGGCAATTCGCCTCGAAATGGACTTTGAAGTCCGTGAATTTGCGCGTCGACTTCAAGTTAGCGCCGTGGGCGGAGTTGATGAGAATACCGTCCTTTACAGACCAATTGTTATGAGAGACGTCGCCGATTGGCTCCCATCCGCTGAGGTCCTTGCCGTTGAAGAGAGGCTCGGGCGCGGTCCAGGCTTTTGGGGCGGGGCGGTCAAGCTTGGGCGCGGGCATGCCGGTTAGCGGAGTTTTCTGATCGCCGCGCTCCTGAAATCCGGTGAGCTTGCCGTCAGCGGCGTCAAGTTCCCACATGGTGGCGGGATGAGTTCCGTTTGCAGGCGCAACCGTGATCGAAATATGCGAGCCGTCGATCTTGAAATCGTGAACGAGGTAGACGTTGCCGCCAGTCGGCTGATACCAGACTTCATCCGGTCCGTGATTATTGTAAATGCCGAGCCATGCGGCGCTGTTGCCGCCGCTTGGCGTGGGAATATTGAAGTCCCAACGACCCTGGAATGGGTCAGGCGCGCCCTGGGCAAAGAGCGCCAAGCAGATTGCGCCGATTGCAGGGGCCATCACAATTGTTTTTGCGTGCTTCATGCGGTGTCTCTCCTCGCGGACGCGTCCACAGAACGCGCAGCCGGCGGCGAAATACGGGCGGGATCATATCATGGGGAACAGTCGATGACCGAGATTTGAATGCCCGTGGCAATTACAGCCGGCAATCTCGAGCGATGAAGCGTGTAAGCGGCCGCGTTTTTTAGGGTCTTGGAAACTGTGATATAAGGACGGGCAGCCAAGGGTGGCTTCAGTAGGCGAGGGGGATGAATGAGGCTTAGTTGGATCGACTGGACCATCATGCTGCTCTATTTCGGCTTTGTGCTCGGAATCGGAGCGGCGCTCAAGCGGTTCATGAAGACCAGCACGGATTACTTCCTCGCGGGGCGGGCGATTCCGGCGTGGATATGCGGGCTGGCGTTCCTCTCGGCAAACCTGGGCGCGCAGGAAGTGATCGGGATGGGCGCGTCCGGAGCGAAATACGGCATCGAGACGAGCCATTTTTACTGGATCGGTGCGATTCCCGCAATGGTGTTCGTGGGAATTTTCATGATCCCGTTTTATTACGGCTCGCGGGCGCGGTCGGTGCCGGAATATTTGCGGATGCGTTTTGACGAGAAGACGCGCGGACTGAATGCGATCAGCTTCGCGGTGATGACCGTTTTCTCATCGGGCATTTCGATGTACGCGATGGCGAAATTGATCCAGACGCTGCACTTTCTGGATGTGCCGTTTCAGAAGATGCATCTGCCGCCGTCAGCGATCTTTCATGCGAGCATCCTGATTTCCGCGCTGATCGTGCTCGGCTACATTCTTTTTGGGGGACTGACGAGCGCGATTTACAACGAAGTGTTGCAGTTTTTTCTGATCGTCGCCGGGTTTTTTCCGCTGGTGTATCTCGGGCTCAAGAACGTGGGCGGCTGGGACGGCCTCAAAGCGAAATTGCCGCCTATTTATACCCACTCGTGGCAGGGAATGGCGAGCCCGCGAACGAACTTGCTTGGCGTCGAATGGTTCGGCTTGGTGATGGGGTTGGGATTCGTGCTCTCGTTTGGATATTGGTGCACGGACTTTTTGGTGATCCAGCGCGCCATGGCGGCCAATTCGATGAATGCGGCGCGACGAACGCCGTTGATCGCGGCATTTCCGAAAATGATTTTCCCGTTTCTGGTAATTCTGCCGGGAATCATTGCGATCGGCCTGCCGACGCAGCGCTCGGCCGCCGTGATGGAGACCGGCGGCGTGGTCGTTCATGCGGAGCCCGCTGGACGGGGACTGATCCCGGTAAAAGTGGACGAGTTGACCGGGAAGCCGATGTACAACGAGGAAGGGCAGCCTGTGCTTGATTACGACCTGGCGATTCCCGAAATGCTCGCGCACTATTTTCCAGCCGGGTTGCTGGGACTGGGTCTGACGGCGCTGCTCGCGAGCTTTATGTCCGGCATGGCGGGAAACGTGACGGCGTTTAATACGGTGTGGACCTACGATATCTATCACGCGTACATAAATCGAGCCGCGAGCGACGAGCACTTATTATGGATGGGCCGCTTCGCGACGGTTTTCGGCATTGCGATTTCAATTGCTGCCGCCTATTTGGCCGCGCAGTTCAACAACATCATGGATTTTCTGCAGCTCGTCTTCGCTTTTGTGAACGCGCCGCTGTTTGCGACGTTCCTGCTGGGCATGTTCTGGAAACGCACAACGGGGCACGCCGCGTTTACGGGGTTGCTGCTGGGCACGGCCGCGGCTGCCGTTCATCACGGTCTGACGCTGCCACTTGGCGATGCACCGGGAATCAAGGGCGGATGGATCACCGTGCTGCACCAATACCCCAGCGACATGGCGCAAAACTTCTGGACGGCGATTTTCGCCTGGAGCGCGTGCTTCGTTATAACGGTCGCGATCAGCCTGTTCACGGCGCCGCGCAAGGAGAGCGACCTCAAAGGCCTGGTTTACTCGCTCACGGAACGCATTCGCGAGAAAGGCGCGTGGTACGAGAGGCCGGCGTTTTTGGGCGTGATCGTGATCGCGCTGCTGATTGCGTTGAACTTGCTGTTCAAATAAATCGCGGCAGCGTTTGGACGGCGATTTCGCCGGAAGGGGGAAACAGAATGGGTCTGGATATTCGAGTGCCGCTGGGCGCGATGTTTACTTTGTTAGGCCTGCTGCTCACCGGGTTCGGCCTTTTTGGCACGAAGGCAATCTACGAGCAGACCCTCGGCATCGACGTGAATCTCGATTGGGGACTCGTGCTTCTCGCGTTTGGCGTGATCATGTTGTACCTGGGGCTGCGCGGGCTATCCCGCGGCGAGCATTTGAGCGACGGCGGCAGCGAGGACCAGCCGAGAGTTGGACACTGAGCAGACCGAGTGGAAGATCGAGTTGTGTGGCGAAGTCCTGAAGAAATCGATCCAGAGGGAAGTGTCGACAAAGATCAACTACGGTTTCTCCGCCATCGTTTGAGGTCGCCCTTCCAAATGCCGCTCCCGTAGTATCGAAGAAGGCCTTTGCCGGATTCCGTGTCAACGAGCAACTCAAGAGATCTGTTCACCATCTCGCGTTTCGTCTTCAGGCCCGTAAGCTTGCGTGCCCTGCCGATCAGCTTGTCGTCAATCTCGAAGTTTGTTCTGCTCCTGAATCAAAGCGTACACCATTTCTCTTGCCTTTTGTGTATGAGTGACGTTTCGTGGTCTGGCGCTGGAGGGGCACGTTCCTGTTTTGTTTTTGGCCTCAATTGTGAGACAAAGCTGAGTGTGAGAAATTTTCGATTCGCCGTGGGGATTGCGGCTTTAACGCTTGCCGGGTGGCTTCTGTGCGGGTGCCGCAGCAATACTTCCGGCGCGACAGCGAGCGCTTCGACGACGGCAAACCCGCCAATGTCGCCCACGCAGATCGCCGCGGAAGCTGCTAAAGCGCCGCCGGCTTCGCAAACGGGCGGTTTCGACGGCGCTCGCGCGTACGAGCAGGTCGCCAAGCTCGTGAGCTTCGGCCCGCACCCGCCGGGCTCCGAGGCCATCCGTCAAGTGCAGGACTACATCCAGTCGCAGCTTGCCGGGTTCGGCTGCACGGTCGATGAGGACGCCTTCAACGCGCAGACGCCCATCGGCAATGTGGCCATGAAAAATATAGTCGCGAAAATTCCGGGAACGGGGCGGGGAATCATTCTGCTCCTCACGCACTACGATACGTTGCGGCTCGCGAATTTCGTTGGAGCGGAAGATAGCGGTTCGTCATCTGGCCTGATGCTCGAGATGGCGCGCGACCTGTGCGGCAAAAAGTCCGAAGAAAATTCCGTGTGGATCGCGTTCCTTGACGGCGAAGAAGCGCAACTCGTGCAAAATGGTGTGGCCCAGTGGAGCGACGAAGACAGCGTCTACGGAAGCCGTGAACTCGCTGCGCGCATGGCGCTTTCCGGCGACTTGAAACGCGTTCGCGCCGTGATTCTGGCGGACATGGTGGGTCAATACAATCTTCAGATCGAACGCGAGAGCAATTCCACGCCGCCACTAACCGATTTTGTCTGGAAAATCGCGGACCAGCTCGGCTACGGAAACATATTCATTCCGCCGGAGACGGCCATCGAAGACGATCACCTGCCGTTTTTGAAGCGGGGCGTCCCGGCTGTTGACATTATCGACCTGGAGGGCTACCAGTACTGGCACACGCCGCAGGACACGCTGGACAAAGTCAGCGCGAAGAGCCTGGCGATCGTGGGCGATGTGATTCTCACCTCGGTTGAAGATCTGCAAAAGCCAGGCGCGCCGAATTTCGCGCCGGACAAGCGTTAGGAGAGCCTTTCGATGGAAGAGCGTCTGCAAAAAATCATCTCGCGCGCTGGAATCGCCTCGCGCCGCCGCGCGGAAGAGATGATGGCTTCCGGGCTCGTCACCGTGAACGGGAAAACCGTCACGGAACTCGGCACCAAGGCGGATCTCTCGCGCGACCACATCAAAGTGGCGGGCAAGCTGATCCGGACCGAGCCTGAACGCGCCTACCTTGCGCTCAACAAGCCGCCCGAAGTGGTCGCGACGCTCAGCGATCCCGAAGGCCGGCGCTCGCTGCGCGATCTGCTCCATGGTGTGCGCGCGCGCGTTTTCCCTGCGGGCCGGATGGAATATCACGCCTCCGGCCTTATGCTGCTGACGAACGACGGCGACCTGACGAATAAAATCCTGCGCGCGCACGATTTGCGCCAGGTCTGGCAGGTGAAGTTGAAATCGCTACTGACTTTCGCGGACATCGAAAGCCTTGCGCGCATCACCGGCGCCCACATCGCGCGCCTGAAAGGCAAACACTCGCCGTGGTACGAAATAACGCTCACGGAGGCCCGCCGCGACGCGCTTCGCGACAAGCTTATGCAAATGGGGAATCCGTTTGAGAAAGCAAAACGCGTCGCTATCGCCAACATCGAACTGGGCGCCGTGGCGCCCGGTGCACATCGAGAGTTGACCACCATCGAAGTGAGCACACTCAACCGCGTCCTGGACGGCGACGCGATTCCGAAACGCTCTTCCAACTCGCGCGGGCCGCGACGCAAAACTCCGCAGCGTTCGAAAAAGATGCAGCGTTAGGAATTCGTGTGGGCGCTCGACGCGTCGAAAAGTGTTTCGGAACCGTCCGGCACTAACCCATTTATTTTCTGGCGGTCTGTGCCATTTTGAGACGGCAGGCGACTCCAGCGATGCCCTGGTTGCAGTTTCCCCTTTATTTCTGCACTTTTTACGGTATGATGCGCATCCCGGGGCAATCTCAGAGGCCCAGTCAAAATAACGAACTCCGCAGGAACGAACGCAGGCTAGCTGCGCGCCAAAAAGAGGGTTGGCGCCGCGCCGGGCGCATTGAAGGACTTATGCGCAATTTGAAGTGCAGGCGAAAGGAAAAGAATGAGCGCATTTCTTGAAGGTTCAGAGCCGAACGGATCTCCACGGCAAGGCGATTCGTCGGTGGATGCGGTTTCCGAGATTCTGCGGATCAGCCGGACGATCGCGGTCGTCGGCCTTTCCGGCAAACCGCAGCGGCCGAGCCACGGCGTTTCGCGTTACATGCAGTCTGCGGGCTACCGCATCATCCCTGTGAATCCTGCCGAAAAGGAAGTGCTGGGCGAAAAATCCTACGCGAGATTGGAAGATATTCCCGAGCGTGTCGACATCGTGGATATTTTCCGCCGCTCGGAAGCAGTGCCTGCGATTGTGGAATCGGCAATCGCAATCGGCGCGCGCGGCATTTGGATGCAGGAAGGCGTGATGCATCCCGAAGCGGCGGAAAAGGCTCGCCGTGCCGGCCTTTTCGTGATCATGAACACCTGCATTTTGAAGGAACATATCAAACGATTCCGGCTGCCGCAGTAAGCACAAAGGGCGCGGTGCAGCGAACGATCAGGCGGGCCGGTTAGCAGCGTCAGGCGAGGGCGCGCTGCAGCACATCGCGTTACCCCGCCGCGCCGGGAGCGCGAATGGTGTCTGGAGCAAGCAGCGCAGCGGACTCCTTGTCCAGATACAGCGTTGTCGCCGGATGCGTGCGTAGGATCGACGCAGGCGCCATGGGCGTGATTTCGCCCTCCAGGCACAGCTTCACGGCGTTTGCTTTGCGCGCGTCCGGCACAACCGCGATGATCTGCTGCGCTTTCAGTATCTGTCGAACCGACATCGAAATCGCGCGCGTGGGCACTTCCGCCACGCTCGCAAACCAGCCCTCTCCCACTTGCTGGCGGCGGCAAGCCTGGTCGAGAGCGACGATTAGGTAAGGTTCGTCGGTTTCGAAATTCGCGGGCGGATCATTGAACGCGAGATGCCCGTTTTCACCAATCCCCACAAACGCCACATCAATCGGGGCCGCGCTCAGCTCCTTTCCCACTCGCGCGATAACCTCCTCCGGATCGCGCTCTCCGTCGAGCAGGTGGTGCTTCGCGATATGCGTCTTTGAAATTAAATTGTCGAGCAGGTATTTGCGAAAGCTCGCCGGGTGAGTGACCGGCAGGCCGATGTATTCGTCCAGGTGAAACATCTCCACGCGCGGCCAATCGATCCCGTCTGCCTTCGTGAGTGTGCCGAGAAACGCGATCTGAGACATGCCTGTGGCGGCAATAATTCGCGCTGAGCCGCGCTTTTCGATAGCTTCGCGCAGCAGACCGGCGGCATGCGCGGCAGCGTTGCGGCTCAGAGCGCTCTTATCCTCGAATATCTTTATGACCATCGGAAATGTGCACCAGGAATCGCTACGGCTCGAGCGCGTAAACCTGCAGCGTCCCGCGCCCCACGTCGATCACGCCGAGCGAATTGCCGTCCGGCGCGACGTGGAAATCATGGTAGATCAAATCGTGCAGAATCGGGGAAAAGTTTCCGTCGTCCAGCCGCACCCAGACGAGATCGCTTGACTGATTCGCGGGCCCGCGTTTCAGCAGAATGCGCCGGTCATCGTGATCAAACTCGAATCGCCCCGGCCCGGTTTTTACGCGAATCGGTTTCGATGGATTCGCCAGATTTCTCACCTCGATGGTGTCGCCATCGTGAAAGAAGCCGACTGCGTCCCCCAAAGAAGAAACTGTGAGGGTATTTCCCTGAATGTTATCGATGGGCGTGATTTCGGCTACGGTTTCGTTCATTAGGCCGAGTTGGAAAAGAGTGAGCCTGCCGGTGATCCCGTAGCCGATGGCAAACGCGCGATTGCGCGGCGCGTCCCAACCGACCGCTTCGAATCGCTTTTCATCGAAAAGCATTGACGTTTTGCCGTCGTCCGGCGTGACGCGCGCAATTTGCCCGGCGCCGTTCAAATAGACGAACGTCTTGTCGTCGGCGAGCCAGGTTCCCGAAATCGCGCCCTGAATGAAGCGCGTTTTCGCTCCCTGGACTTTGATTTCGTGTCCATCCGAGTCGAGCAGCGCGACCGCGTTTCCGCCGCCGGCGGTCACGGCCGGCGTGTCGTTGTCGTCGTAGGTGTTGTCGATGTCATCGTCGTCCAGGTCGCCGCGCTTCTTGCCTTTCACCTTGGGCTCCCAGGGATATGTCTTCGTGATCATCGCGAGCGAAAGGCGCTGGCTGTCCGGCGACCAGCTGATCGACTGGATCACGTAAGTCGTCGGCGGCGGCACCGGCATGAACTTATCGGGGTCGATGAGCTGGCGGAACTTTTTCTTCGGCGAAACGACCCACAGTTCATCGCGCTCGATCGTGATCCTGTCGAAGTGCTTCATGTGGGGCACAGCGTAGGCGATGGTATCATCCGGCGCGATCGCGAAGGTGGTGCAGTAGTTATCGACGCTGAGGATCGGTTCATCCTGCCCGAAAGCGCGCGCCCCGAAGAGCAGCGCGGTCAATAGCGCGGCAACGGTAAGCGAGCGCGTGTTTCGGAAAAGCGCTCGAACCCGGCACGATGCGCGAATTTTGGCGCCAGCGTTCATGCTCTGCGGTCTTTCTTTTGGATCCGGCGTATTTCTTCCAGGCGCTGGCGGATGCGATTCTCGAACCCCTGATCGGTCGGGTGGTAATAGGTGCGGCCGGCCAGGCTCTCGGGCAAGCAGGTCATGTCCGTGACTTTTTCCTCGGCGTCGTGCGCGTATTGGTATCCCTTGCCGTAGCCGATATTCTTCATGAACCCGGTAACGGCATTTCTTAGATGCAGCGGGACCGGTTCGGCGATGGTTCGCTGCAAATCTTCCGCGACGGCGCCGTAGGCCGTATAAAGCGCGTTGGACTTTGGGGCCAGCGCCAGATAAACCGCGGCCTGCGCCAGGGCGAGATGTCCCTCCGGCGCGCCAAGAAAGTCGAAGGCGTCGCGGGCGGCGATGGTCACCGCCAAGGCGCCCGGCTCGGCCAGCCCGATATCTTCGCTGGCCATGCGCACCATGCGGCGCGCCAGATAGAGCGGGTCTTCGCCCGATTCGATCATGCGCGCGAGCCAGTAAAGCGCCGCGTCCGGGTCCGAATTGCGCACGGATTTGTGCAGCGCCGAAATTAAATTGAAATGTTCTTCGCCGGATTTGTCGTATGGCAGCAGTTTTTTCTGCAGCACGTCTTCCAGGCGCGCTTCGGAGAGAACCTTGCTGCCGTCCGTTTCGGCGGCCGTGCCGAGCACGAGCGCTTCCAGCGTATTCAGCGCCGCGCGTGCATCGCCATTTGCCAGAATTGCGATGCGCTGCAGCACTTTTTCGCCGGCTTCGATTTTCTCGTTGCCGAGCCCGCGAACGCGATCCGCCAGCGCGCGGCGCAAGAGGCCTTCGATCTGCTCCGGCGAAAGCGCGTGGAGCACGTAAACCTTCATGCGCGAAAGCAGCGGCGCGATCACTTCGAACGACGGATTTTCCGTGGTCGCGCCGATCAGCAGAATATTTCCCGCCTCGACGTGCGGCAGAAAAGCGTCCTGCTGCGAGCGGCTGAAGCGGTGAATCTCGTCGACGAAGACGATC
>Ga0335074_10000367_pt1 | contig 66201 bp, 52 predicted proteins | sample Lox_Sample_23_FD_206715 | JGI IMG/M metagenome (GOLD analysis project Ga0335074, IMG submission 206715) | Soil microbial communities from Loxahatchee National Wildlife Refuge, Florida, United States - Lox_Sample_2.3 | ecosystem: Environmental > Terrestrial > Soil > Wetlands | place: USA...
CCAGCAGCGAGAAGTACTCGTTGAGCAGCGGCACGACCTCGTGAGGACTCAAGCGCTCCGAGATGCCCGTGAACCCCCGCAGATCGGCAAACAGCACCACGGCGCGCGTGCGGATGTCGGAGGAGGCAAGAATGCTGTCGCGCAGCGCCGAGTTGCCGAGGATGCGGTCGGCGAGCTGTGGGGACACATAGCGGCGAAACGCGCGGCGGATCTCCTCGCGGCGCGTGACTTCGGCCTGGAGCGCCTCGTCGGCCGTCCTGCGGCGCACCGAGCTCTGGCGGGCGAGCGATTCGAGCCGCGTGACGAGCACCTCCCGGGGCACTTGCCGGGTGACGAAGTCGTCCGCTCCGGCCGAGAACGCCTCGACACGCAGCTTCGAGCTGCGGCTGACGACGATGACGGGCAGCAGCATGGTCGCCGGGTGCTCCTTCAGGGCGCGGCACAGCTCGAGCGCCTGCAGCTGGGGGGAATCGGCGTCGACGAAGATCAAATCCGGAGCGTAGTCCGCGAGGTGGGCGACCACCTCCGCGGGGGTCGCAAACGGCTGCAGATCGAAATTCGGCCCGGTACCCGCCTCGGCGACGAGCGGCAGCACCGCGGCGCATTCTCCGGCGACCAGCACGCGGAACCGCACATCACGCCGGACCAGTCGGGCCTTCTCGATCTCGTTCTTCATCTCAATCGCACTCGCGCGACCGCACCGCACCGGCCGCCGACACGCTGGCGGAGCTCACGAATTGAGATATGAGTGCGGCCTCCCTGCCACGCATCGTCCCTGCTGTTTCCACCCGTTCGGCCTTGCCCGTCTTGTCAGACATTCTAGAGTTCGCGATTATACGTCGCCGCCCGAGCGGCGCGAACCTATGCAGCCGCGATTCACCGATAAGGTCACCGTCGTCGTCGGGGGCAACAGCGGCATCGGCCTCGCTTCGGCGCAGGCTTTCGCGCGCGAAGGCGCGCGTGTGGTGGTCACGGGGCGCGACGAGGCGACACTCGCCCGCGCCGCGCACTCGATCGCCGGCCCCCCGCTCGCGCTCCGCTGTGACATCGCAGATCTGCGACAGATCGATGTGTTGATGAGCGCGATCCGCGCGCAGCTCGGCCGCATCGATGTCCTCTTCGTGAATGCGGGTGTCGGTGCATTCATCCCGGTCGAGGCGGTCACGGAGGAGGACTGGGACCGGGTGCTCGCGGTCAATCTGAAAGGCGTGTTCTTCACCGTGCAGAAGGCCCTGCCGCTGCTGCCCCGGGGTGGCGCGATCGTGCTCAATGCCTCGATCGGCTGGAAGAAGGGCATACCGACCGGCTCCGTCTACGCGGCGAGCAAGGCCGGCGTGCGCGCGCTCGGGCGCAACTTCGCCGCCGAGCTCGTGGGGCGGGGCATCCGTGTCAACGTCGTGAGCCCGGGCCCGGTCGACACGCCGATCATCGGCCGTACCGCCGGACTCTCCGCCGCCATGATTCCGGAGCTGCGCAAGCAGATGATCGCCAACACACCGATGCGGCGCATGGGCGAGCCTGCGGAGGTCGCGCGCGCCGCGCTGTTTCTCGCCTCCGACGAGGCATCGTTCATTACCGGCATCGATATGCTCGTGGACGGGGGCGCGGCGAGTTTCTGACCTGCGGCGGGGATCGACGGCGCTAGCCGCTCCGTGCATCCGAGAACATCCTGCGCAGCGTGGTTTTTTGAACCTTGTCGCTGGCGTTGCGCGGCAGCGCATCGAGGAACTCCACCCGCCTTGGGCGCTTGTACGAGGCGAGGCGAGCCCTGCAATGCTCCTCGAGCTGCGCCGCCGTGGCACTCTGGCCGGGCCAGAGACTGACCGCCGCGCACACCGTCTCTCCGTAGAGCGGGTGCGGCACGCCGAACACCGCCACTTCGCGCACCGCCGGGTGGCTTGCGAGCGCATTCTCGACTTCCTTCGGATAGATGTTCTCGCCGCCGCTCACGATCACGTCCTTGCGGCGGTCGACCAGCGTGAAGAATCCCTCCGGCTCGACTCTCGCGAGGTCCCCGGTGTAGATCCAACCGTCGCGAATCGTCTCGCGCGTGGCCTCGGGATTGCGCCAGTAGCCGATCATGCCCATGGTGCGCTGATTGACGATCACCTCGCCGACGCCTCCGACGGCAACGGGATTGCCCTCGCCATCGACGATACGGCTCTCGGTGAGCAGCGCCTGCCGCCCGGTCGCCTGCGACCAGCGCTCGTGATCCTCGGCGCTGAGGACGCTCACCATGCCGGCCTCCGTCGAGCCGTACAGCTGGTTGAAGCGCGCGTGCGTGAAGACCTCGCGCGCCTTCGCAAGCATCGGAGGCGCGATGGGCATCGAGCCGTAGAAGATCTTGTCGAGGCTCGTCAGGTCGTAGTGTGCGATGCGCGGATGGAGCGCGAGCATCGCGAGGGTGGTCGGCACGAGGATGGCGAGCGTGATGCGGTGGGTCTCGATCAAATGCAGGATCACCTCGGGATCGAACGAGCCGCGGTGGACGATGCCGGTCGAGCCCATGAACAGGCACTGATGGAGCGCCATGTTGAGGCCCGCGGCGTGAAAGAACGGCGCGGCCATCAAGTAGACATCGTCGTGGCGCATGCGCGTCTCGACGGCGGTCGCGAGATACATCTTGAAGTACGTGGCGTGCGAGACGAGCACGCCCTTCGGCGCGCCGGTCGTTCCGCTCGTGTACATGATCACGCACGGGGATTGCGGATCGACCGCCCGCGCGGGCTCGGTCTGCGGCTGGTCGCGCGCGAGGTCCGCGGCGCTCGGGATGTCGCTCGGGGTTTGCGCGCCTGGGCCCGTGCCGGGCTCCGTCAGCCGGATCAAGCGGGGCGGTCCGGCCAGGTGGGCGATCGCCTGGCGAACGACGCGCTCGAAGCTCGACTCGAGAAACAGCACGCTCGGCTCGGCGTCTGCGAGGACTCGGCTCACCTCCTCCACCCCGAAGCGAAAATTCATGGGCACGAGGATCGCGCCGCACTTCGCGACCGCCTGCGTGACGACCGCGTAGTCGAGCCGGTTGTGCGCGAGCAGACCCACGCGATCGCCGTCGCGGATGCCCGCGGCCGCGAGCGCGTGCGCGAGCCGATTCGCGCGTCGGTTGAGCTCGGCATAGGTGAGCGACTCGCCCCCCATGACGAGCGCGGGCTTCTCCGGATAGCGCAGCGCGTTGAGACGCGACAGATCACCGATGACGAGCATGCTGGCGATTCAGAGGGGCTTCAAACGAACGGCATGACGGCGCTCGCTTTCGCAACGCACTCGCCGGCCTCGGTCGCGAGCTCCGCCTCGGCGAACATGAGCTTGCCGCCTGCGCGCACGATCCGGCCGCGCGCACGATAGCGGCCCGGCGGGGCGGGGCGGAGCAGACTCACGGTGAGCGTGGCGGTCGCGAATGCTCTGTCCTGCGCGGCGCAGCAGGCATGAGCTGCGAACGCCATCGCGAAGTCGAGCAACGTCGCGAGCACGCCTCCTTGGAGCACCTGTGCGCCCTGAGCGAAGCGTGCGGAGGGCGTGAAAGCGAGGACGGCCGTGCCTTCCGTGTGGAGCTCGAGAAGCTCCGCATTGAGCTCGCACGCGAGCGGGCTGCTCGTGAGGGCGACCGGCCGGCAGCCGCCTCGCAGGAACTCGAGCACGAGAGCGCGGTCGGTATTCACCTGCGCTGATTATTCGCCATCCCGTCGAGAGAAACAATTGTGAGGGGGGTCGTTCTGGTAGGATCGCCGAGGCCTTTGCGGCAGGCTCCAACGGAGCGCAGGCAGTGCAGGAAGTATTCGTTCTTGGCGTCTCGATGACGCCCTTCGGACGGCATCCCGAGAAATCTTGCGCGGACCTCGGGCGGGACGCCGCGCAGGCGGCGCTCGCCGATGCCGGTGTCGCCGTCGGCGATCTCGATATCGTCTTCTACGCGAACACCGTGCAGGGGGCCATCGAGGGCCAGTACGGCATGAAAGGCCAGCATGCCCTGGTGCCGATCGGCGTTGACGGCACCCCCATCGTCAACGTCGAGAACGCGTGCACGGGTGGAAGCACGGCATTCAATCTTGCCGTGGCACAGGTCGCGGGCGGGTCGGCGCGGGTCGCGCTGGCGGTCGGAGCCGAGAAGCTCAACACCGAGGACCGGGCCCGCCGGCAGGCCTCCTTCTCGCAACCGAACGATCTCGCCGAGATCAACGCGTTCTTGAGCCGCTACGCGGCGCTCGTCGCGGATGTGAAGCCGCCGCCCGCGGCCGTCATCGACGATTCGCTTCGCAGTCCATTCATGGATGCGTACGCCCTCAACGCAAAGCTGCACATGAAGAAGTACGGCTCGACGTGGCGACAGCTGGCTGCGGTCAGCGCGAAGAATCACCAACACTCGGTCTCGAATCCCCTGTCGCAATACCAGAAGCCCCTGACGACGGAGGAGGTGCTGGCGGCGCGAATCATCGCGTGGCCGCTCACGCTGCCGATGTGCGCGCCCATCAGCGATGGGGCCTCGGCGGCAGTTGTCTGCTCGCGCGAGGCGCTCGCGCGCTTCGGAGCGGCGCGGGCGCTGCGCGTCTGCGCCAGTGTGATGCAGGGGAACCGCCGCCGTGCCATCGACGAGCCGGCGAGCGGCGCGCTGCATGCGGCCGCGCGCGCCGCATACGATCAGGCGGGACTGCGGCCTGAGGACATCTCCGTAGCCGAAGTGCACGATGCCACGGCGTACGGCGAGATCGCGCATCTCGAGCTCACGGGCCTCTGCGAGCCGGGCGCGGGCGGTCGCCTCGCCGAAAGCGGTGTGACCCGCCTCGGAGGTCGCCTGCCGGTCAATGTGTCGGGAGGACTCGAGTCGAAGGGTCATCCGGTCGCGGCGACCGGGCTCGCGCAGATCTTCGAGCTCGCGCAACAGCTGCGCGGCGAGGCGGGAGGCAGGACCGTGGCCGGCGCGCGCTATGGCCTCGCCTCGTGCGGCGGCGGCTTCCTCAATGTGGAGGAGGGGCTGTCCGTCGTAACCATCCTGGGACGGCCTTGAGCTCAGGCGAGCGAGCCTTGACACACATGCGGGAAGCTCTCCGGTGCGGGTGATCGATTTCTTCGACAAGGGCGCAGAGATCGACCCCGACCGTCTCTTTCTCGTCGACGACTCGCAGCGGCGCACGTACGGGGATACCCGCACGCTCTCGCACCGCATCGCCAATGCGCTCCGTCGCGTCGGCATCGCGCCCGGCGCCAAGGTGGCGGTGCTGAGCGGCAACGCCGCGCGCGCCTTCGAGTGCGTGATCGGCCTGCTGCGCGCGGGTTGCGTGTGGGTACCCGTCAATGCGCGCAACACCGTCGAGGATTCCATCTACGCGCTCGACCATACCGACACCGAGGTCCTCATCTACAGCTGCGCATTCCGCGAGACGATCGGACGGCTCAAATCGGCGTGCCCGCGAATCGCGCATGCGATCTGCATCGAGGAGCCGGATCCGCCGCATCCCTCGCTCGAGAGCTTCATTCACGGCTGCTCCGACCGCTCCCCGGAGGCGCGCGCCGCGCTCGACGATGTGGTCACGCTCTTCAGCTCGGGCGGGACAACGGGTGCGCCCAAGGGCGTCATGATGACGCACCTCGCCTGGCTCACGTGGATTGCCGCCTCGCAGCGCCTGCTGTGGCACGACCACGCGATTCACCTGGTGGTGGCTCCGATGACCCATGCCGCCGGTGGCGTGACTTTGATGATGTCGGCGATGGGCGCGACGAACATCATCCTGCCGGGTTTCGATGCGGAGCGCGTGATGACCGCGATCGAGCGGCATCGGGCGACCCATCTGTTCCTGCCGCCGACCGCGGTTTACCGCCTGCTCGCGCATCCCGAGGTTCGCAAGCACGATTACTCGTCGCTGCGGTACTTCAACTATGCCTCCGCGCCGATGGCTCCGGAGAAGATCAAAGAGGCGATCGATGTGTTTGGCCCCGTGATGATGACCGGCTTCGGGCAGACGGAGATCGGTCCCAATGCGACGTTCTTCTCGCCGCAGGACCACAGCCGGGTGCTGGCGGAAGGCAACGCTCGGAGGCTCGCGAGCTGCGGTCGGGCGACCCTCTTCGCGCGCGTCGAGGTGATGGACGAGCACGGCGCGCTGCTGCCGCCCGAGACGCACGGCGAGATCGTCGTGAGGTCGAGCGCCGTCATGAAGGGCTACTACAACAATCCCGAGGAGACCGCACGCGTCTCCACCCATGGCTGGCACCACACCGGGGACATCGGCTTCAAGGACCGCGAGGGCTGGGTCTACCTGATCGATCGGAAGCGCGACCTGCTGATCTCGGGCGGCTTCAACATCTATCCCTCCGAGGTCGAAAAGGCGATCGTCGCGCACCCAGCCGTGCAGGACTGCGCCGTGGTCGGAGTGCCCGACCCGGAGTGGGGCGAGGCCGTCAAGGCGGTGGTCGAATTGAAGGCCGGCGTCGCCGTCGAGCCGCACGAGCTCGCGGCTTTTTGCAGGTCCCGCCTGGCGAGCCACAAGGTGCCGAAGTCCTTCGAGTTCTGGCCGGAGCTGCCGCGCAGCGCCGCCGGAAAAGTCCTGCGGCGCAAGGTGCGCGAGCGCTTCTGGCAGGGGCGCGAGCGCAGCATCTGACCCGAGAAAACCCATCATGTCCTTCAAACACCTCATCGTCGATCACCGTGGCCGCGTGAGCTGGCTGTACCTCAATCGGCCGCACGCCTTGAACGCCATCTCCTACGAGTGCATGCGGGAGCTGCGGCAGGCCTGGACCGAGCTGCGCGATCGCGAGGCGACCCGCGTCATCGTCGTCTCCGGCAAGGGCCGCGGTTTCTGTGCCGGGGCCGACTTGACCGACGCGCCGAGCCCGGCGGAGCAGCCGGGTCCACAGGCGCCCTTTCTGGAGGAAGGCACCAAAATGGAGGAGGTGCTGCTTTCCCTGCCGAAGCCGGTGATCGCCGCGATCAACGGCGTGTGCTGCGGCGGGGGGCTCGAGCTTGCGATGATGTGCGACTTCATGATCGCGGCGGCCTCGGCGAAGATCGGCGATGCCCACGCGAACTTCGCCGCGCTTCCCGGCGGGGGCGCCACCGTGCGCTTGCCGCGCATCGTCGGCGTCAACTGGGCCCGCTACCTCATGTTCACCGGGGACCTCTATCCTGCCGCCGAGATGGCCGCCATCGGGCTCGTCAATCGAGTGGTCGAGGACGCGCAGCTCGAGAGCGAGGTGCAGGCGATCGCGGAGAAGATCGCGAGCAAGAGCCCGCTTGGCTTGCGCCGGATGAAGATGCTGATCAACGACGGGCTCGACATGCCGGCGAGTCTCGCCATGAAGATGGAGAAGCTCGTCTCGGCGGAGCACATGCGCTCGAACGATGCCGCCGAAGGCGGCCGGGCGTTCAAGGAAAAGCGCAAGCCCGAATTTCGCGGAAACTAGGAGTCTCAATCATGGACATTCAAAAGAGTGCGGCCATCGTCACGGGCGGCGCCTCGGGGCTCGGTGAGGCGACGGTGAGGCGGCTGCTCGATGCGGGTGGACGCGTCGGTATCTTCGATCTCAACGACGAGCGCGGCCGGGCCCTCGCCGCCAAGTACCCCGGGCGCGCCGTCTTCGCGCGCGTGGACGTCGCCGATGAAGCCTCGGCCGTCGCCGGGATCGCCGCGGTCAAGGCCGCTTTCGGGGCGTTGCATATCTGCGTCAATTGCGCCGGCATCCCCGGCTTCGTCGGCCGGACGGTGAGCAAGAAGGGACCGTTTCCGCTCGCCGAGTTCATCAAGGTGATCCAGATCAACCTCATCGGCACGTTCAACGTCGCGAGGCTCGCGGCCGCGGAGATCCTCAAGAACGAGCCCGCCGGACCGAGCGGCGAGCGCGGCGTGATCGTCAACACGGCCTCGCTCGCGGCATTCGATGGGCAGATGGGACAGACCGCGTATGCGGCGAGCAAGGCGGGTGTCGTCGGCCTCACGTTGCCGATGACGCGTGACCTGTCCCAGTTCGGCGTGCGCGTGTGCGCCATTGCGCCCGGTCTGTTCGAGACACCGATGGGCGCGGGGGTGCCCCCGGAGGTGAAGACACGGCTCGTCGAGACGCTCGAGTTCCCGAAGCGCATGGGCGAGCCGGCGGAGTTCGCGGCGCTCGTGGCGCACATCGTCGAGAACGCGTATCTCAACGGCACGGTCATTCGCATCGACGCCGGCACACGCGCGCCGCCGCGGTAGCCGCGGCCGTGCCGGTTGTCGGGCGGATGCGCGCGACGCCGGAGTAAGATACGCGCATGAAACTCGCGAGCTTTCACGCCGAGGGGCGCGACCGGCTCGGTGTCGCCGTGCCCGAGGGCGGCGCGCTGATCGATCTCGGCGAGGCGGCCGCCGCCGCGGGCATCGAGCTCGGTGGCATGGCCGCGGCCGACATGATCGCGTTTATCGAGGCCGGGGAGCCGGCGCTCGCCGCCGCCGCACGAGCGCTCGAGCAAGCACTTGCCCGGCCCGCGGCCGTGCCTCGCTACGGTGTCGGCGAGATCCGCTGGCACCCGCCGGTGCGCCGGCCCTCGAAGCTCGTGTGTCTCGCGCTCAACAACAGCGCGAATGCGGACCGTATCATGAGCGGGCCGAGGCACCCGGCCTCTTTCATCAAGGGCGCCAATGCGCTGACCGGTCACGGCGAGCCGATCCTCATCAAGCCGGCGTATGGACGGTGCCACCCGGAGCCTGAGCTTGCGGTCGTCATCGGGCGGCGCACGAAGGAGATTCGTGCGCAGGAGGCGCCGCGGCACGTCTTCGGATACACGATCCACAACGACGTGACCTCGCCCACCATGCGTGGCGAGGATACGTTCCACTACCGCGCGATCCATCCGTCGCGCGACGATCCGGCGCAGATCGAGTACGTCGATACCTGGGTCAGCTACCCCGGGCGCTACAAGGGCAGCGATACCTTCTCGCCGCTCGGTCCGTGGCTCGTCACGCGCGATGCGATCCCCGACCCCCATGCGCTCACCGTGACCTGTCGCCACCGGGACGAGCTCGTCACGGAGGACAGCACGGCGAACCTCTTCTACAAGATGCCGGAGGTGCTCGCGTTCCTGTCGCAGTTCATGACGCTACTGCCGGGCGACGTCGTCTCGCTCGGCACGGCGCTCAAGCGCTCAGCCCCGGGCACGCGCGCCGTGCAGAACATCGAGCTCGACAAGCTCGGCGGGCCCGTGTCCGTTTCGATCTCGGGGATCGGCACCCTCACCAACCCGGTCGAGATCGTGCGGTGAAACCCTCCGAGCGGCAGTTCGCGCAACCCGCGCCGGGCACCTACCTGCTCACCGTCTCGCTCGCACAGCAAGGTTATCGCCTCAGCGCCTTCTGCCGCAGCCTGATGAAACCGGAGAACCGGGCGTCGTTCAGAGCCGAGGAGGAGCGCTACATGCGCGAGTTCGGGCTGGGTGCGGCGGCGGCGGGGCTGGGCCCCCCCCGCGACTGGCTCGGCATGGTGCGCTACGGCGTCAATCACTTCCTCGTATTCCGCGCGGCGGGCACGCTCGGCGTCGGCCTCGTCGGCACGGCCGCGCAGATGCGCGGCGAGACGCTCGATGAGTTCAAGCGCACTCGACGCGTGTGGGAAGCGCGTTGAGCGTACCGGAGGGGCGGTGATGGCGCGGATCATTGCAGGGCTTGGCTCGCCCCACGCGCCGGCCGTCGGTGCCGCCGTCGATCGCCACGACGAGCAGTCCCCGTACTGGAGGCCCCTGTTTGCGGGCTTTGACCCGATGCGGGCCTGGCTGCAACGCGCGCAGCCCGATGTGCTGATCCTGTTCTCGAACGATCATTTCACGTCTTTCTTTCTCGACGCCATTCCCACCTTTGCGATCGGGGTCGCCGGCGTCCACGAGATCGCCGACGAGGGGTGGGGTCCGCGGCCGCTCCCGCCGGTCCCGGGCGACACCGAGCTCGCATGGCATCTTTCCAAGTCGCTGGTGGACGAAGGCTTCGACCTGACGATCTGCCACCGCATGCCGCTCGACCATGGGTGCCTGTCCCCGCTCAGTGCGCTGCTCAGCTGGACGCCCGGGTGGCCTGTGCGCGTCATTCCAATCCTCGTGAATGTGCTGCACTTTCCGATTCCGACGCCGGCCCGCTGCTTTCAGCTGGGCCAGGCCGTGCGGCGCGCCGTGTCGAGCTACGAGGACGATCTGAAGGTCGTGGTGCTCGGGACGGGCGGGCTCTCGCACCAGCTGGCGGGCGAGCGCTTCGGCTACATCAACCCCGAATGGGACGCGGAGTTTCTCGACCGGCTGGAGCGCGATCCGGAGTCGCTCGCCGCGCTGACGCACCAGGACTTTATCGAGCGCGGCGGCAGCGAAAGCGTGGAGGTCATCCTCTGGCTCGCGATGCGCGGGGCACTGTCCCGGCAGGTTCGCTGCACGCACCGCAACTACTATCATGCGACGCTGACGGGCTATGGCCAGGTGATCTACGAGGACACCGAGCATCCGCCGCAGGCGACCCGTCCGTCCGCGGGATGGGCCGCATGAGAACCAGCACCGATCGAATCCTCACGACCCACGTCGGCAGCCTGCCGCGCTCAGAGGGCGTCACGGCGCTGCTGCTGAAGAAGGAGCGCGGCGAGCCGTACGATCCCGGCGAGCTCGAGCGCGTCGCCCGGGACGCCGTGATCGACATCGTCGCCCGCCAAGTTCAAACGGGAATCGACGTGGTGAGCGACGGCGAGACCTCCAAGATCGGCTACGCGACGTACATCAAGGACCGGCTCGCGGGATTTGGCGGAGAGAACGCGGCGAAACCCCATCTCGACCTGCGCGACCACCCGGATCTGCGCCGGCGCATGACGGCGTTCACGGGGCCGCAGACGTTCCGGCGGCTGTGCTGCATCGGACCCGTCGCACTCAAGGATCCCCACGCGGTCGAGCAGGACATTGCGAGCTTCCGCGCAGCGCTCGCGCGCACGCCGGCGACCGATGCGTTCATGAATGCGGCCTCGCCGGGCGTGGTGTCCTCGTTCCAGCCCAACCGCTACTACCCGAGTCACGAGGCCTACGTCGAGGCCGTGGCCGAGGTGATGCGCTCGGAGTACGAGGCCATCGTCGCCGCGGGGTTCGTGCTGCAGGTGGATTGCCCGGACCTCGCGATGTCGCGCCATACGGGCTTTCAGGATCTGGCGGAGGATGAGTTTCTGCGCCGCGCCGCGCATCACGTGGAGGCGCTCAACGGTGCCCTGCGGAACATTCCGGCCGAGTCCGTTCGCATGCACGTGTGCTGGGGCAATTACGAGGGTCCGCATGACCACGACATCGCCCTCGCGAAGATCATGCCGATCTTGCTCGCGGCCAAGCCGCAGGCGATCTCGTTCGAGGCCTCGAATCCGCGCCATGCGCACGAATGGACCGTGTGGCGCGATGCGAAGCTGCCCGAGGACAAGGTGCTCATTCCGGGCATGCTCGATTCCTCCACCAATTTCGTCGAGCACCCCGAGCTCGTGGCGCAACGCATCGGCACCTTCGCCGCCATCGTCGGGCGCGAGCGGATTCTTGCGGGCAGCGACTGCGGATTCGGCACCTTCGCCGGCTACGGCAAGATCGATCCCGAGGTGACGTTCAAGAAGCTGCGCGCGCTCATCCAGGGGGCGCAGATCGCGACCGCGCGGCTGTGGCGGTGAGCGCGCCGGTCGATGTGGAGAGCGCCTGCGCGCGGCTCGTGCTGCGCTCGATCCGGGCGTTCGACGAGCACGATTGGCGCACCTATGCGCAGCTGTTCACCGAGGATGGCGTCTTCATCCGCGCCAACGAGCCGCGCGAGCCGCTCGTCGGCCCGGCGGCCATCGAGGCCGCCCTCGCGGCGCGCCCGACCACGCGTCTCACCGTGCATCTGTGCACGAACATCGAGATCGATGTGCTCGATCGCGAGCATGCCGCGGGCCGCTGCTACCTGCTGCTCTACAGTGGAGACGCCTCGCAACCGGAGAGCGGCGCCGGAAGGCGGGCGGAGGCCGTCCAGCGCGTGGGCGAGTACCGGGACCGATTCGTGCGGACGGCCGCAGGCTGGAGGATCTCGCGACGCGAGGGAAGGCTCATCTTCCAGTCCATCGGCAGCTCACGCGACTGACGCCGGCGCTGCGATCGCTCGGGCAGCCGCGCTGTCCATGCCCCATCGCGCGAGCAACTCGGCGGGCTGCGGCCCTTGCGTCGGCGCGTGGGCCGTCCTCGTGACCGAAAAGCGCGGCGCCGCGGCGGGGGTAGGCGGCTCGCCGAGGAACACGCCGCGCGCGCGGTTGTGCGGATGCTCCGGTGCCTCGCCCAGGGTCAGCACGGGAGTCACGCACGCATCCGTCCCTTCGAGCAGCCGGGTCCACTCCGCGCGCGTCTTCGATTTGAACGCCGTGGCGAATTTCTCGCGCAGCACGGGCCAGCTCGAGCGCTCGTCCCGCGGGGGCAGCGTGCGCTCGTCGAGGCCGAGCGCAGCGAGCAAGGCGCGGTAGAACGGTGGCTCCAGGGCGCAAACGACGACGTACTTGCCGTCCGCCGTCTCGTACGTGCTGCCGAAGGGGGCGCCGCCGTCGAGCAGATTGGAGCCGCGCTCGTCGCTCCACAGGCCGTGGTTGCGCAGCGTGTAGACCATGCCCATGAGCGATGCAACCCCGTCGACCATCGCGGCGTCGACCACTTGTCCTGCCCCTCCGCCGCGGACGTGCAGCAGCGCCGCGAGCACGCCCATGGCCAGATACAGCGCGCCGCCGCCGAAATCCGCAACGAGATTGAGCGGCACGCACGGAGGTCGATCCCGCGGACCGATCGCGTGCAGCGCGCCGGTGAGCGCCAGATAATTGGGGTCGTGGCCGGGGGCCTGGGCGAGCGGGCCGCTCTGTCCCCAGCCCGTCATGCGTCCCACGACCAGACGCGGGTTCGCCGCGAGGCACGCATCCGGGCCGATGCCGAGCCTTTCGAGCACGGCGGGCCGGAAGCCCTCGATCATCACATCGGCATACCGAAGAATCTCCATGAGGCGCGCGCGGTCGCCCGCATCCTTGAGATCCAGCGTGAGCCGACTGCGGCCGCGCCAGAGCGGATCCTCGCGCTCCGGCACGGGAAAGGTCGGCGCCCCCCGGGGGGGTGGAGCGATGCGCAGAATGTCCGCTCCCATATCGGCCAGCAGCATGGCGCAGAACGGCGCCGGTCCGAGCGCGGCGAGCTCGACGACACGCACACCTTGCAGAGGGCCACTCACCCGTTCTGGCAGTTTCACCGGCAACTCTCCTGGCAGGGGCTCACTTGAGGCGATCCGAGTGTTCTAGTAGCGTTTGTTACACTTCGCGGTCAAGTTCTCAGGGGTTCGAGTGTGGCGCGCAACAAGAGCTTGACGGTCCGCGATCGGCTTGCCCTCAACGATCTGCTCGCGCGCTACGCCTGGGCGCTCGACACGGGCGATGTCGAGGGTTTCGTCGCTTGCTTCACGCCGGATGCCGTCGTCATCGAGGAGATCTTCGAGGAGCCCGATCGGTGGGAAGGACACGAAGACATCCGCCGACTGGCCGAGCACTACAAGTCCGTTCCCGACTTTCCCGGCCGGCAGCACCATGTGAGCCAAGTGCTCGTCGAAGGGGATGCCAGGCAGTGCACGGTGCGCTCGTTCACGTTCGTCACGGAGTGCCGGGGCGAGCCGCCGTATCTCACGCGGTTCGCCGGCTACTATGCGGACCGCGCCGTGAAATCCGGGGGCGACTGGTTGTTCCGGGAGCGCATCATTCGGTTGTGGGACGGTCCGGCGCTCGCCCGTTTTCCCGGGTACGACGGCACACGCACGCCCCGCAAGCGTCCTCCTCAGCTCGTCATCAGACGGGAGAGATGAGATGCCAAGATCGGCTCGAAATCGCGTCTCGCGCCGCGCCGCCGAAGAGGCGGTGCGCACGTTGCTGCGCTGGGCCGGGGACGACCCGGACCGCGAAGGGCTGCTCGATACGCCAAAGCGTGTGGTCAACGCCTACCGGGATTGGTTCTCGGGATACGAGGTCGATCCGCGCGAGTACGTGCAGCGCACCTTCGAGGAGGTCGAGGGCTACGACGAGCTGGTCGTGCTGCGCGACATCTCGTTCGAGTCCCACTGCGAGCACCACATGGCACCGATCATCGGCCGGGTCCACGTGGGCTATCTGCCGTCGAACAAGGTGGTGGGGATCAGCAAGCTCGCCCGCGTGGTCGAGGGCTACGCGCGCAGGTTCCAGGTGCAGGAGAAGCTCACCGCACAGATCGCCGGCTGCATCGATGAGGTGCTGAAGCCGCGCGGCGTCGGCGTGGTGGTGGACGCCGTGCACCAGTGCATGACGACGCGCGGAGTGCACAAGCGCGGCGTGTCGATGGTCACGAGCCGCATGGTGGGCCTGTTCCGCAGCGATGCGCGCACGCGCGCGGAGTTCCTGCAGTTCATCGCCATTCGCGGCGCGCAGATCTGACGCGCCAGCCCGGTCGCTCGCGCTCCATCCTAAAAAGGATAGTTGAGCCCCGTGAAGATCGCGAAGCCCTCGCCGCCGTAGCCGGCGTCGATGTAGCCGACGACGAACGGCAGGGCGAGCCCACGCAGCCCGATGCCGGCAACCTTGTGGAGCTGCGAGAAAGGATCGTCGCCCATCAGAGCGGAGACTCGGCCCATGTCGATGAAAGGCGTGAGCTCGAGACCCACCTGGGTCGACAGTGCGTTGATCGTCGCGATCCGCCAGCGGTATTCGGCCGAGAAAGAAGACGAGTTGCGATCGACGAAGCGCCCGGCGCCGAAGCCGCGCAGGGGCTGATCGCCGCCGATGATGGATTCGTCGCCACCGATGCTGCTCAGCGCCCAGAACGGAATCTCATGCGTGCGGTTGTTCCCCGGCATGTACCGCAGCGCGACGTGAACGGCGATCACGCCGTCCTTGCCCACCGACCAGAACTCCCGGCCGTCGAGCCCGCACTCGCTGTAGAGCGTTGCGTTGAGCATTCCCTCGCTGCTCGCCCCACCGGCGTAGACGACCCACTGCCCGCCTTCTCTCGGCGCGGTGATGTCGTCGCGGGTGTCGTACGTGATCGACATACGGTTCAGAATCTCCTGGCGCTCGGCGCGGAGGGTCGTCTGTGGATAGACCTCCTGGATCGAGGGAACTCCGCTGATGTGCCCGGGCAAGATGGCCACCGTTCGAGCGCGGAACGTATAGCCGATCTGCCAGGTGTGGGTCACATTGAGTCCGATGATCGTCTGGGCGTACTTCTGCTGGTCCGTGTAGTTCACCTGCCCGGACAGGTGGGAGTTGTTTCCGAGGCCATAGAAGCGCGGGCTGCCGTCGCGGTCGTAGACGAGGCTTGCGTTGAACGACCAGAGATCCTGCCGGAGGATCCCCGCCGCGTACTCGCCGTCGAACTCGCTTTCCACGCGCTCCTTGGCGCCACCCACGATCGACCACTGCGTGTTGTCCGATGGATAGGAGAACACGCGGCCGCGGGCGCCGTAGCCGAAGTACTGGTTGTAGATCACATCGGGAGCGATGATCTGGCGAATCTCGTGCTGGTCGTCGGTCACGAGAAAAGTGGGGATGAGACCCACCGTTGTGCCGCTGTAGGGATCCTCGTCGATCTCGGGAATCGGAATGAAGGGAGCGGTTGCAGGATCGAGCCACCGCGCGAGGCCGGTCGGCGCCTTCTCGGGTGGAGAGGCCTGCGGTTGTGGGGGTCCCGGGGTCTGCGGCTGCCCCGACGCGGAGTGAGGCTGCGCGGATTGAGGTTGCGCGGGCTGGGGTTGCGCGGGCGCGCCGGGGGCTTGGGTGGCATCGAGGTCGTCGGCCAGGCCGAAGCGGGCCGCGGCCATCGCGATCGCCGATAGTGCGACGGCTGCAATGGTTCGAGGGCGCGCGTTGCGCAAGCCGAGCCGAGTAGCCATCGGTCAAGTGAGCTCGATGCTCGAGGACGGTACCTGCCGATGCGCCCGGCTCAGGATCCAGAGCGCCGCGGGCAGCGCGGTGAAATCGGCGGCGAGCGCGAGCAGAAAAGCGGACGCGGACACGATGCCGAACTCGCGCATGGGCGGCAGATCCGAAAGCGCGAGCGCGAGAAAGCCGGCCGCGTTGACGAGCGTCGCAAACGCGATGGGTCGTCCGGCGACCAGCAGGGCGTGCCGCAGACCCTCGGGCGTCGAGCCGTTCGCGCGCCCCTCCTGAAAATGATAGAAGAAATGCACCTGATCGTTCTCGGTTGCGCCGAGCACGGTCGACCCGATGAGGATCGTCGCGACGTTGAGCGCGATGCCGCTCACCCGCATGATCAGGAACGCCACCAGGATGGCGAACAGCGAGGGGATCATCGCCATGAGCCGCGCCGACGGGCTGCGGAAGACGAGCAGGAACACGCAGAAGATCACACTGGCGGTCAGCGCGAAGCTCTGGACGAGCGTGGGCACGAGCTGCAGCGAGACCTCTTCGGCAAGCACGCTCTGCCCCACGACGCGCGCGCGCACGTCTCGCAGCGCGGGCTCGGCGAGCTGCACCGCGCGGAAAGTCCGCTCGATGTAGGCGCGCATCGTGCCCGGACCGCCAAACGCCGTGTCGCGTCCGCGGATGCTCAGCCGCAGGTTGGCGCCTGTGGGGTCCACGTAGGCGCGCACCGCGGCGCCCACGGCGGACTCGGGCCCGTCCACCGCGGAGATGCGCGGATCGCGCTCGAGCGCGCTCGAGAGCCTCTGCAGGCCATGCAGGAGGTCCGGGGAAAGCGCCCTGCCGGGTTGCGTTTGCAGCCACAGCTCGAAGACCGCGAGGCCCGCCTGCCCCTCGTAGAGGCGCGTATCCCGGGCGACTTCGACATGAGGGTCGATATACGTCAGTGCGTCCGTTTGCAGCGGCAGCGGCGCGAGCCACCCCGGAACGCCGCAGAGCGCGACCGCGCCACAGAGTGTGAGCAGCGCCGCGGCGCCAACCAACGGCCAGCGGAGCCGGGCCGTGCGGGGAACCCAGTAGGTGACGAAACCCGGGAACCAGCGGGCGGCGGGCGCGCGCTCGGCCCTGAGCGGGGTACGCAGCAGCGCTTGCAGCGCGGGGAAGAGGCTGAAGCAGCCGATCCACGCGACGACGAGACCGCACGCCGTCCACAGCCCCATCTGCCGGATGGGTCGAATGTTCGACACCGCGAGCGCGGCGAATCCCACGGCGGTCGCAAAGATCGAGGCGGTGCACGGGACGAACTTGTTGGCGAGCGTGCGGGCATGGTGCTCGATCAGCGTCGCGGACTCGCCGCGCTCGATGTACCTCGAATGGATGTAGACGAGCGTCGACGTGCTCGTCACGAGGACGGTCAGCGGCACGAGCGCCGAGACGACGGTATGCGTCCAGCCGAACGGCGCGGCGAGGCCGACCGCGATGGCGACCACCGCCCCGAGCGTCAGCACCATGGCCGCGAGGGTGCGCCACGACCGGTAGAGGAGCAGCATCAGCGCCATGAGAAACACGCCGAAGAGCGGCATGGCACGCGCTTCGGCGGTCGCGGTCTCTCGCTCGAGCCAGGCGTCGAGCCACGGTGAGCCCACGCGGCGGATTGCGGTGAAGGGCCCCAGCGGGGCGGCGAACGGTCGTGCGGCGGCCTCGATCGCGGACAACGCGCGGTCTCGATCGGCGGGCGTGCGTGTGCGCAGCTCGAGCGCGATGCTGAGGAAGTGATCGCCGACCAGCCCCGCCCGCCGTAGGGGTGAGCCCGCCGCCGCGAGCTCGCGCAAGCTGGCGGTCGGCGGTGCGGATGCCGCGGCGGGGGCGCCGTAGGCATCGAGCACGCTCTGCGCCTCGACGCCCTCGAGCGCCGAGAGCTTCGAGGTGAGCTGCCGCGCGGCTTGCACGGCCGCGGGTGCGAACGGATCCGGCGCTTCGAGCATCAGCAGCGCATGGTCCCCTTCGGGAAACAGCCGCTCGAACTGCCGCGCGGCGCGCGCGTCCGGGTCGTTCGCGACGATCAGGCTGTCGATGGCGAGATCATCGGGCACGTGCAGCGCCCCCCAGACGCCCGCTATCGTGAGCAGGAGGAAGGCGGCTGCGATCCAGCGCCGTAAACCCAAGACGCACAAAAAGAATCGGACGACCGCGGCCGATGCGGGCACGTACATGTCGGAAAGAGAGCTCCGCGTGCCGCAAAGCGCGCACGACAAAGGCCAATGATATCCTAACGTGAGTTCGCGCTTCGAATGCGAGGGCCACCCCCATGGACCGTGAGTCCGATACCGAATGCAGAGCAGAGCTCGAGCGACTGGCGGCGCGCGTGTGCTACCTAGAGGATCTGCGCGCTATAGAGAAGCTACAGGCCAAGTATGCGCACTACCTGTTCACGCAGCGCTACGGGCGGATCGTCGATGAGTGCTTTGCACGGCAAAGCGAGGACGTGACGCTCGAGTTCTCCGACAGCGGCGTGTACCGCGGGCGCGAGAAGCTCCGCGCGGTCTACCGGGACTTCGAGGCGGCGCGGGTGCGGATTCCCGGGTTCTTCATCCTGCACATGGCCGTCAACCCCTACATCGAGGTGGCCCGGGACGGGCGTTCCGCCCACAGCCACTGGCTCTCCCCTGGGGCAGTCGGGAGCAGCTCCTCCGCGGGCTGGGTGTGGGGCCCCTACTACATCGATTACGTGAAGGAGGGGGACGAGTGGCGCATCCTGCATACCAACCTCGCCCCGCTCTTTCGCAACCGTTACGAGGTGAGCTGGGCCGAGGCGAAGGACCACGGGACCGTGCGCCGCTGGCTCACGGTGCAGCCGGATGCGGGCTCGACGATCTACCGCCCTTACAGCGAGGTGAAGGGCGAGCCCGACCTATTCAGAAATCACCCGGACCTGCCCGAGCCGTTTTAGCTGATCGGCAAAACTCGCCTGCGGCCGTTTTGCGGAGCGTGCCTGCGCTTGCGCCGGCGAGAGGCGCGACTTTGACCGCCTGCCCAAACGGGGAGCTTCAGGCCGAGGCGATCGCATCCCGCGGAGCGGGGCTGCGCGAGGCGCGCTTGCGCTCTTGCTCCGTGAGCAAGCGCTTGCGGATACGGATCGACGTGGGCGTCACCTCGACCAGCTCGTCGTCCGCGATGAATCCCACGGCGTATTCGAGCGTCACCGGGATCGGCGGCGTGAGCAGGATCGCATCGTCCTTGCCCGCCGCGCGGATGTTCGTGAGCTTCTTCGTCTTGATGGGATTCACGACGAGGTCGTTCTCGCGGCTGTGGATACCGATGACCATCCCCTCGTAGAGCGGCTCGCCGGGGCTCACGAAGAGCCGCCCGCGCTCCTGCAGATTGAACAGCGCATAGGCCACGGCCTCGCCCTGCTCGTTGCTCACGAGCACACCGTTGCGGCGGTCGGGAATGTCACCCTTGAACGGCGCGAAGCCGTCGAACACGTGATTCATCAGCCCGTTGCCGCGCGTGAGCGTCAGGAACTCGCCCTGAAAGCCGATGAGGCCGCGGGCCGGGACGCGATACTCCAGCCGCACGCGGCCGTGGGGCTCGATCGTCATGTCGGTGAGCTCCGCGCGCCGGCCCCCGAGGGCTTCCATGACCGCGCCCTGGTGCTCGCTGTCCACGTCGACAGTGAGGGCCTCGTAGGGCTCGTGCAGCACGCCGTCCACCGTCTTGGTGAGCACCTGCGGCTTGCCGACGGCGAGCTCGTAGCCCTCGCGACGCATGTTCTCGATGAGGATCGCGAGATGCAGCTCGCCGCGTCCAGCGACACGGAACACGTCCGGCTCGCCCGTGTCCTCGACGCGCAGCGCGACGTTGCTCCGGAGCTCCCGGTACAGCCGCTCGCGCAGCTGCCGGCTCGTCACGAACTTGCCATCCTGACCGGCGAACGGCGAGGTGTTGACATGGAAGGTCATGGTGAGCGTCGGCTCGTCCACCTGGATGGGAGGCAGCCCCTCCGGGAACAGCGGATCGCAGAGGGTGAGGCCGATCTGTACCGACTCGATCCCGGTCACCGCGACGATGTCCCCGGCGAGGGCCTCCTCCACCGCCTTGCGCTCCAAACCCTGGAAGGTGAGCACCTGGCCGATCTTCGCGCTGCCCCGATCCTCGACACCCAGGCGCAGGGCGACGGTTTGTCCCGCGCGCAGCGTGCCGCGCCGGATCCGGCCGATGCCGATTCTGCCGACATAGCTGTTCGCATCGAGGGTCGAGATCTGCAGCTGGAGCGGCCCATCCGCATCGCTCGGCGGCGCGGGAACGTACTGCAGGATGGCCTCGAACAGCGCCGCCATGTCGGGCCTGCGCTCGGTGGGCTCGGTCGTGGCCCAGCCCTGGAGCGCCGAGGCGTAGATGACCGGAAAGTCGAGCTGCTCGTCGCTCGCACCGAGCCGATCGAAGAGCTCGAACGTCCGGTCCACCACCCATCCGGGTCGCGCTCCGGGACGATCGATCTTGTTGACGACGACGATCGCCTTGTGTCCCAGCGCGAGCGCCTTGCGCGTGACGAAGCGCGTCTGCGGCATCGGGCCCTCGACCGCATCGACGAGCAGCAGCACGCCGTCGACCATCGACAGCACGCGCTCGACCTCGCCGCCAAAGTCGGCGTGTCCGGGAGTGTCCACGATGTTGATGCGCGTCCCGCCGTACTCGATCGCGCAGTTCTTGGCGAGAATCGTGATGCCCCGCTCCCGCTCGATATCGTTGGAGTCCATCACCCGCTCTGCGATCCGCTCGTGCGCGGCGAAGGTTCCCGACTGCTTGAGCAAACAATCGACGAGCGTCGTCTTGCCGTGATCGACGTGCGCGATGATGGCGATGTTGCGAATCGGACGGTTCATGGGCTCGGGGGCTCGAAAATGGCCAAGCGGACGGCTCGTCGGCTCGACGGACGAGCCGGACATGGACAAAATGGGCGCGAAGGGTACCAGACCCCGGGTTTTTTCGCATGGCGGCACATCCATCTGCGGCGCACGCCGGTGACGCTCAGCCCTTCACGGTCCGCGGGTTCTTCGGGGTGTTTCGCTACAGCCGGCGTGCCCTCGAGATCGTCTGGCGCACCAATCGCAGGCTGACGCTCTCGTTCGCGGGCTTGACGGTCATCGCCGGTGTGCTGCCCGCCGCGGTGACGTACGTCACGGGTCTGATCGTGGACGCGGCGGTCGCCGCCATCCGTGCCGGGGGCGCCGATTCGGGCCGCGTGGTCGATTTCGTCGTGCTGGAGGGCGTGCTCGTCGTCTCGGTGGCGGCCGCGCAGCGCGGCCTCTCGCTGTGCCAGTCGCTGCTGCGCGCGCAGCTCGGGCAGCGCGTGAACGAGATGATCCTCGAGAAGGCGCTCACGCTGACGCTCGCCCACTTCGAGGATTCCGAGTTCTACGACAAGCTCACGCGCGCCCGCCGGGAGGCCTCCAGCCGGCCGCTGTCCCTCGTGACGCGCACCTTCGGCCTCATCCAGAACGCGATCTCGCTCGCGAGCTACGGCGTGCTGTTGGTGCGCTTCTCGCCGTGGGCGGTCGCCGTGCTGCTGCTCGCCGGGCTTCCGGCGTTCGTCGCCGAAGCCAAGTTCTCCGGCGACGCGTTCAGACTGTTTCGCTGGCGCTCGCCCGAGACACGCATGCAGATGTACCTCGAAACCGTGCTCGCGCGCGAGGATCACGCGAAGGAGGTGAAGCTGTATGGTCTCGGCGCGCGTTTGCTCGCGCGCTATCGCGACATCTTCCACAAGCTCTACGGCGAGGACCGCGCGCTCACCATCCGGCGAGACCTGTGGGGCTTCGCGCTCGGGCTGGTCGCCACCGTTGCGCTCTACGGCGCCTATGCCTGGATCGCCCTGAGCACGGTGCGGCGACTGATCACACTCGGACAGATGACTCGCTACTTCATCCTGTTCAAGCAGGGGCAGGCGGCCGTCTCCGCGATTCTCTCGGCGGTCGGCGGGATGTACGAGGACAATCTGTACCTCTCGACGCTCTACGAGTACCTCGAGACCCCCGTCACGCAGCCGACGGGAGCCGCCCAGCACGGGCCGGATCCGCGGGATGGCATTCGCTTCGAGGATGTGAGCTTCACGTACCCCGAGGCGCAGCAGCCGGCGCTCGAGCACGTGAGCCTGCATCTCGAGCCCGGCACGAGCCTCGCGCTCGTCGGGGAGAACGGCTCGGGCAAGACCACGCTCATCAAGCTCCTCACGAGGCTCTACGCACCGACGAGCGGGCGCATCGTGCTCGACGGGCGGGATCTCGCCGAGTGGGACGAGGCCGCGTTGCGCGAGCGCATCGGCGTCATCTTCCAGGATTTCACGCGCTATCAGATGCTCGTCGGCGAGAATGTCGGCGCCGGAGACGAGCGCTACTTCGAGGACGAAGCCCGCTGGCGCGAGGCGGCCGCCAAGGGCAGGGCGAGCGATTTCGTCGAGACGCTCCCGGCCGGCTACCGCACGCAGCTCGGTAAGTGGTTCCGCGATGGGCGCGAGCTCTCGGGGGGCCAGTGGCAGAAGATCGCGCTCTCGCGCGCGTTCATGCGCACTCGTGCGGACATCCTCGTGCTCGATGAGCCGACGGCGGCCATGGACGCCCGCGCGGAAGCCGAGGTGTTCGAGCACTTCCGGCAGCTCGCGCGCGAGCGGATCACGATCCTCATCTCGCACCGCTTCTCGACCGTGCGCATGGCCGACCAGATCGCGGTGCTCGACGCCGGGCGCATCATCGAGCGCGGCAGTCACGAGGAGTTGATGCGGCTCGACGGTCGCTACGCGCACCTGTTCAGGCTGCAGGCTCGCGGCTACCGCTGAGCGGGCCGGCCCGCATGCGCCGTCGTTACCGCTTCGGCAAGCTCGCGAGCACGCGCTCGAGCTGGCTGCGGATCGTCGCGGTCTCGCGCTCGATGAGCGCGTGCAGCGCTCCGAGGTGCGACTCCTGGGATTGATCCGCCCGCAGGCGCAGCTCCTCGATCTGCTGCGTGAGGCGGTTGCGCTCGCGCTGCCACCCATAGCGGGCGAGGGCGTGCGCGACGAATCCGACGGCGCCGATCACCGTGGCGACCAGCAGAATGAGCACGCCGAACGGCGCGTGGATACGGGCGACGAACAAGTTGAGATCGCTCGAGGTCGCAATCGCATTCCAGTTGGCGAGCAGGAACCCGAGCAGCAGGAGCAGCACGATGATGTAGGCGACGTTCCGGGGTCTCATGGCGTGACGAGCAGCGCGACGGGAAAGTTTGCGAGCACCTCCGCTGCGGCGAGCGTGCGCCGTCCGCCGGTCTCGCGGATCGGCACTTCTGCGCCGTCGAGGACGTTCTTGAGCATGCTCGTGCGAGCGCCGCGAGGCAACTCGATCGACGTGTCGGCCCACACGTCGCGTCCGAGCGGCAGCGCCGCCTGGTCGCGCAGCAGCCGGACGTACAGACGCGGCGCGATGGTGATCGATGCGCTGCCGTCATGGCGGCGCATGAAGGCGAGTATCGAGGGTGATCGTGGACCCCGGACCCTGAGGCCCTGGTAGGCGCCCCGGGTGTAGAGCATCTCCAGCCGGGAGCGAGTCTGCAGCACGCGCCAGATGACGTAGAGCTTCGCGCGCCCATCCGTGAGGCTGTCGAGCAGCTCGCGCACATAGGCCATGGTCGCCCCGGGGTGCGCGAGCCGCGCGCCGATCTCGCGCAGCAGGCGCGCGCGCCGCTCGTAATCGACGGGGCGGCGATTGTCCGGGTCGACGAGCGAGAAGTCCCAGAGCTCCGTGCCCTGGTAGATGTCCGGCACGCCGGGCGCGGTGAGCTTGCACAGGGTCTGCGAGAGCGAGCTGAGCAATCCGCCACGGGCGATGCGGCGCGCCACGGTCTCGAGGTCCGTCAGAAAGACGTTGTTCGATCGGGGCTCGAGGATGTCGCGCGTGAATTGTCGCACCGCCTCCTCGTACACGCCGTTCACGTTGGCCCAGCTCGAGTGGAGCTTGGCCTCCCGCACCGCCTTGATCATGTATGCCTCGATGCGGGCGACATAGTCGCCGGAGGAATCCTCCGCGGCGAGCGGGAACGTCCCGAGCAGCGTCTGGTAGAGAAGATACTCGTCCTCGGGCGAGGGGGCGGGTAGCTCGTCCACCACGCGGCGGCGCGGCCGGTTCATCCGGCTCCAGCGATCGAGCGCGCGGCGCCATTCGCCCGGGATCTCGGAGAGCACGTTGATGCGCGCGCGCACGTCCTCGGCGCGCTTGGTGTCGTGGGTCGACGTCGCGAGCAGCTCGTGCGGCCAGTGGCGCGCGCGGTGGCGCGAGTCGCCGTGGAACTCGCGCACGCTCGTGCCGAAGTGATCCGGCTCCCCGCCGACTTCATTGAGAGCGACGAGACGCCCGAATCGGTAGAGCGCGGTGTCCTCGATGCCCTTCGCCGTCACCGGCGCGGTGACCTGCTGGAACCGCATGGCGAAGCGGCGCGCGGCGTCCGCCGCCCGAGGCGCCGCGCCCGGACCCTCACCGAGGAGTATGGAGCGCACGAAGTCGAACACGGCCGCGTCGGTCGCGCTCTCGCGACGACGCGCCCGTGCGATCGCCCAGTCGATGTACCGCCGGTCCTCCGGCGAGATCGTGGCGGCGATGTAGGTCCGGTAGACGGGAAAGCAGGCGATGATCTCCGCGAGCGCCTGTTTGAGGCTGCTGCGCGTGAAGTCGCGCGTACTGCGCACCGAGCGCGCGATTCCCCGCAGCTCGGTTGCGAGCACGTTGAGCTCGGCGGCGAGCGAGGTATCGAGGACCAGGCGCTTCGATTCGTGCGCCACGGCGCCCCATTCGAGCACGCGCCCGGTGAACGAGCGGTAGATCCGCTCGAGGCGCGATCGCGCGCCCGGGTCGAGCATGACCGCGCTCATGACATTCGCGAAGCGATAGCCCGTCGTGCCGTGCACGAGCCAGTCCTCCCGCAGCGGCTCGAATCGCGCGGTGATCTTCTCCACGACCAGATAGACCGAAAGATCACGCGCAGAGGCGCTGCCGTCAGGCGACCGACGCTCGCCCGCGGACGGCCCGGCGGCCGCCGTCACCGCCCGGCGCATGGCGTGCACGCGACTCTGCAGGCGCGCGAAGTATTGGGCCGGATCGTACAGGCCGTCCGGATGGTCGATGCGCAATCCGTCGACCTTCCCCTCCGCGATGAGCGAGAGGACGAGGAGGTGCGTCGCATCGAACACCGCCTCGTTCTCCATGCGCAGGGCGGCGAGGTCGTTGATGTCGAAGAAGCGCCGATAGTTGATCTCGTCGGACGCCACCCGCCAGTACGCGAGCCGGTACGGCTGGGTCTCGAGCAACTCGTCGAGCGCATCGAAGGTCGCGGGTGCGCCGGGCGTGCCGGTGAGGGCGTGAACGGCGGCGACGATCGCTTCGAGCACGAGCCCGCTGCGCCCGCACAGCCGCACGAGACGGCGCTTGTGCACTTCCTTGTCGCGATTGCGCTCCTCGCGCGCCGCCGGCGAGGGATCGCAGCGCTCCGGCAAGCGGCCGAAGGCGGCGATCAGGCTCGAGAAGTCGGCGCGCTCTTCCTCGCCGAGCGAGCCGGCGAGCGCGTGGCCGAGCGCGCGCGCGAGTATCCGGGGATACTCGCGGGGATCGACCGGAAAGCGCTGCTCGTGATAGCAAACGGCAAACGATCCGGTCTGGTCATCGAATCGCAGCACGAGCTCGCCGCGCTCGAGGATGTTCCCGTAGTGATCGCCGAGCACGGGCACGAGCACCTTGCCGGAGAGGGCCGGATCGACGTTCTCCCAGGCGATGTCGAAGAATTGCGCGTAGATCGATGCCTGTCCGTTCTCGAGCACGTCCATCCACCAGGCATTGTCCGCGCCGATGCCGACGTGGTTCGGAACCCAATCGAGAATGTGACCCATGCCGCGCGCTCGCAGTGCGGCGACGAAGTGCTCCAGGTCCTCGCGCGTGCCGATCTCCGGATTGATGCTGTTGTGGTCCACGACGTCGTATCCGTGGGAGCTGCCGGGACGCGCTCGCATGTACGGCGAGCAGTAAAGATGACTCACGCCGAGCGCGGCGAAGTACGGCACGAGGGCGGCCGCATCGCGCAGCGTGAAGGCGCGATTGAGCTGCAACCGATAGGTCGCCCGGGGGATGCCGCCGCTGCGATCAGCGCCGCACATGGCGGCGCGAGAGCAGCCAGGTGACGCTCCAGGGCTCGAGCCGGTTGCGGGTCACGGCGGCGCGAATGGCGGGGTGCGTGGCGAAGATGAGGCGTCCGACGATGCGGCCGACCCCTTGCACGGCGTGGTCCGTGAGATTGGCGAGCAGATGGAGGATCGAGCCGTCCGTGAGCGCCCAGTCCACCGCGAACGCGCCGCTCGGCTCGAGCCGCACGCAGGTGCCTGCGCGGATCTGGGGAATGCGCGGCACGATCTCGCGCTTGCGCAGGGCGAGCAGTCGGCGGTAGAGGTCGAGCGTCGCGGCGTGCGGTGGCGCGCGCAGCTCGCCCCAGTCGAGCCGCGCCGCCGCGGTCGTCGCCGGGTCGGTCGGATCGGGAAGACTCTCGAGCGCCGCCGCGTCGCGGAACTTCTCGAAGCGCGCAAACTCGCGCCGTCTGCCTGCGCGGACCTTGGCCGCCAGATCGGGCTCGAAGTCGCAGAAGTAGCGGAAGGGTTGGGACGCGTCCCACTCTTCGCCCATGAACAGCATGGGGGGCGAGGGCGCGAGCAGCACGATCGCAGCCGCCGCGCGCCGCGCCGCGGCGTCGCTCACGAGATGCGGGAGGCGCTCGCCGAGCGCCCGATTGCCGATCTGGTCGTGATCCTGCAGGAAGTTGACGAAGGCGCTCGGCGGCAGCTGTGCGCTCGGTTCGCCCCGCGCGCGACCGAAATGGGCCGAGTGCTCGCCCTGGTACGCGAACCCTTCGGCGAGGGCCCGACAGAGCAGCGCGTGGGGCCGCTCGACGTAGTCCTCGTAATAGCCGTCCGACTCGTGCGTCAGGATCACGTGCAGGCAATGGTGCACATCGTCGTTCCACTGCGCATCGAAGCTCTCCGCGCCACCGGGCTGCGCGAGCCGGTGGGCCTCGTTTGCGGAGTTCTCGAGCACGAGATAGAGCGGGCGGGTGCGGCCGGGCCCGGCGCGGAGCGCGCGTGCGATCTCGGTGAAGATGTCCGGTGAGCTCGCATCCCGAATCGCATGCACGGCATCGAACCGCAGCCCGTCGAAGCGATACTCGGTGAGCCAGTAGAGCGCGTTGTGCACGTAGAAGTCGCGCACGGGACGGCTTGCGGGACCGTCGAAGTTGATGGCCGCGCCCCAGGGCGTGTGGTGGCGCTCGGTGAAGAACGCGGGCGCGTAGAGCCCGAGGAAATTGCCCTCGGGACCAAAATGGTTGTAGACGACGTCGAGCATCATCGCGATGCCGCGACCATGCGCCGCGCAGATCAGCCGCTTGAGGTCGTCCGGGGTGCCGTAGGCGGAATCGGGCGCGAACGGCAGGACACCGTCGTACCCCCAGCCGCGCTGGCCGGGAAAATCGGCGATCGGCATCAACTCGATTGCGGTGACGCCGAGCTCGACCAGGTGATCGAGCTTGCGCTCGATTCCGGCAAAGGTCCCCTCGGGCGTGAAGGTCCCGGTGTGCAGCTCGTAGACCACCGCGGCGTGCCAGGGAGGCGCCCGCCAGCTCGCGTCCGTCCATTCGAAGGCGGCCGGATCGACGACCAGGCTCGGTCCACTCACGTCGCGGGGATTGAAGCGCGAGGCCGGATCGGGCACTTCGCGCTCGCCGTCGATCCGATAACAATAGAGGCTGCCCGGGCCCGCCTCCTGGGTCGTGAGCTCGAGCCAGCCCGCCCCGCACGGCGGCATCTCGATGAAGCGTGTGCCTTCGGGCCCGGTAAGCGCGAGCTCGACGCGCCGGGCAGCCGGCGCCCACAGCCGAAAGCGCACCGCGCCCTCGGGTGTGAGCTGCGCCCCGAACGGCATGCGGTGCACGAATCCGCCCGGACGGGAGCGGACGTCGTCCGACAGGTCAGCCATTGCGCCGCTCGGAGAGCAGGGCCAGCGAGCGGCCTTGAAGATCGTAACGGTCCCCCGGCGCGAGGATCGTGCGAGCGGCGTGCGGGGCACCGCGCGCCGTATCGATCAGCAGCTGCCAGCGGTCGTTTCGCTGCGCTTGCGGGAGCACGAAGGGAACCGACTCGTAGTGGGCATTGAACAGCAACAGAAAGTCATCATCCTTGAGCGGTCGTCCGCGCTGGTCGATGCGCTCGAGCGCGGCGCCTGCGAGGTGAACTCCGAGCGCACGTGCAAACGCCTGCTCCCATTCCGTATCGGTCATCTCCCGGCCATCCGGCGTGAGCCAGGCCACGTCCTTGACACCTTCGCCCGGAATCGCGCGGCCCGAGAGGAACCGACGCCGCGCAAACACGGGATGTTGCCTCCGCAGCGCGACGATCTGCCGAACGAACTCGAGAAAGGCGCGCCCCTCGTCCGGGAGATCCCAGTCGAGCCAGGACAGCTCGTTGTCCTGGCAATAGGCGTTGTTGTTCCCGCGCTGGGTATGCCCCAGCTCGTCGCCCGCGAGCACCATGGGAACGCCCTGTGACAGCAGCAACGTCGCGATGAGATTGCGCTTCTGCTGCGCGCGCAGGTGGCGCACGCCCGCATCGTCCGTCGGTCCCTCGGCGCCGCCGTTCCAGGAGCGGTTGTTGTCGCTCCCGTCGCGGTTGTCCTCGCCGTTCGCCTCGTTGTGCTTGTCGTTGTAGCTCACCAGGTCCTCGAGCGTGAACCCATCGTGCGCGGTGATGAAGTTGATGCTCGCGTGCGGCTTGCGCCCGCTCGCCTCGTACAGATCCGCCGAGCCCGAGAAGCGTCGGGCGAACTCCCCGATGAGTCCGCCATCGCCCTTCCAGTACGAGCGCATGCAGTCCCGATACTTGTCATTCCACTCGTTCCATCCCGGAGGGAAATTTCCGACCTGGTAGCCTCCCGCGCCCACGTCCCAGGGCTCCGCGATGAGCTTCACCTCCGAGAGGGTGGGATCCTGGCTGATCGTGTCGAAGAACGAGCCGAGGCGGTCGACCTCGAAGAGCTCGCGGGCGAGCGCCGAGGCGAGGTCGAAGCGGAAACCGTCGACGTGCATCTCCCGCACCCAGTAGCGCAGCGAGTCCATGATGAGCTGCAGCACCCGCGGGTGCTGCAGATTGAGGGTGTTGCCCGTGCCGGTGAAGTCGAGGTAGTAGCGCGGGTTTTCGGCGTTGAGGCGGTAATAGGTCGCGTTATCGGCGCCCCGAAAGCTCAGGGTCGGTCCGAGATGGTTGCCCTCGGCGGTGTGGTTGTAGACCACATCGAGGATCACTTCGATGCCGGCGGAATGCAGCGTCTTCACCATCGTCTTGAACTCGCTGACGCGCCCGCTCGCGCTGTAGCGCCGCTCCGGGGCGAGGAAGCCGATGGTGTTGTAGCCCCAGTAGTTGCGCAGTCCGCGATCGAGCAGCACGCGGTCGTCCACGAACGCGTGCACGGGCATCAGCTCCACGGCGGTGATCCCGAGCCTCAGCAGGTGGTCGATCACCGGAGCCGTCGCGAGCGCTGCGTAGGTCCCGCGGAGCTTCGGCGGTACCTCGGGGTGGCGCATGGTGAATCCCCGCACGTGCAGCTCGTAGATCACCGTGTCGTGCCACGGCGTGCGCGGCGGACGGTCGTCGCCCCAGGTGAACGCCGGATCGATCACCCGGCACTTCGGCGTGCCGGGGGCGCTATCGCGCTTGTCGAAGGACAGATCCGCCCTCGCTTGGCCGACGCGGTAGCCGAAATGCGCATCGCTCCAGCGCAGCCGCCCCTCGAGCTGCTTGGCATAGGGCTCGATCAGCAGCTTGTTGGGATTGAAGCGGTGGCCCTTCTCCGGCTCGTAGGCTCCGTGGACCCGGTAGCCGTACAGCAGGCCCGGGCGCGCCTCCGGCAAATAGCAGTGCCAGACGAGGTCGGTGCGCTCCTTCAGCTCGATGCGCTGCCGTTCGTGCCGGCCGCTCGGATCGAACAGGCACAGCTCGACGCGCGTCGCGTGCTCGGAAAAAAACGCGAAGTTGACGCCCTCGCCGTCCCAGGTCGCGCCGCGCGGATAGGGCTCCCCCGGCCACACGGCGGTGATCCCATCGTCGGCCACGACGGCGCTCGGGCGCGAGTCGCTCGCAGGGGTGAGAGGCTCCCGCAGGTCGCGGTCCGCCACGGTCATCTCAGGAGACTCCGACGAGCGTGAGGAGGCTCCCGAGCGGGATCCCGATCCAGTCGGGCCGATGGCGCACCTCGTAGCGCAACTCGTAGAGCGCCTTCTCGAGCTCGAACAGATCGAGCAGGGGGCCTGTCTCGCGGAAGCTCGAATAAAGCGTGCTGCCGCGCACGGCCTCGGCGTAGGCGGCGAGGAACTGCGTGCGCGCTGCGCGCTCCCACGCGAGCAGCAGCGGCTGCCACCTCGCGCTTTCCTCGTCCGACTCGAGGGCGCGCCGGCGCATCGCCATCGACCGCGCGTACACGAAGGAGCGCAACATGCTGGCGACATCCCGCAGCGGCGAGCTCTTGTCGCGACGCGCGGCGAGCGGCCGGGCGGGCTCGCCTTCGAAGTCGGCAATGATGAAATCATTGCGCTGGAGCAACACCTGCCCCAGGTGATAGTCGCCGTGGTGGCGGATCTTCAATCCGCGCGCCGCGGAGGCGCTCACGCCATCGAGGCGCTGGAGCAAGACGTTGCGGCGCGCGAGCAATTTCGCCGCATCGCCCCACACGGACTCCGGCAGCTCCTGCGCGTGGCTCAGCAGGTCGAAGGTGGCTTGCAGCTCCTCGCGCACCGCATCGCGCCACCGTTGCACATCGTCGGGCGTGATCGGCTCTGCGGTGAACGCCGCATCGTCGGTGGGCGTCGCGAGCGCCCGATGAAGCTCCGCGGTGCGCTGGCCGAGCGTGTGCACGAGCGCGAGATACGCGCCGTGCGCTTCGGCCGGCGTCGCGGTCGCCGAGCGCCGATCCTCGAGGAAGCGCAGCAGGTAGTTGAGGGTGTAGTCCCACCCGTCGCCTTGGTTCTGGATGAACGCCTGCAGCAGCACGAGCGTCGCGACCGTGCCGTCCTCGGCGAGATATTCCACCGCGCCGGCGAGCGGCACGACGTTGCGAAAGTGCGCCGTCTCGGTCAGAAAGCGCCCCATCTCGAGCTCGGGACTCGCTCCGCTCTCGATACGCCGGAACGCCTTGAGGAACAGCTTCTCCCCGATTCTGAGCGCCGTGTTGCTGCTTTGCGCAAGCGGCAGCCCGGTCGACAGCGCGGTGTCCGGATTGCCGCGCAGCTCCGCGTACGCCATCGTCGGGGTGAACCTCAGACGCCCGTGCGCGAGCGGCTGTTCGCCCGCGAGGCCGATCTGGTCGACGAGCGCGCGGCAGAACCCCTCGTCCGCGAATGCATCGGCGAGGACGCCGGTACGGGCCTGCTGGCGCGCGCGCGCGATGGCCGCGGCGAGCAGGCGGCCCGAGCCAGGCTCGTCCCGATCCTGAAAGGCGAGTGTGAGCGGGATGAAGTAGCGAGCGGTCTCGGTCGCGCCCTCCACGTCGTAGAGCGCCACCAGCCACTCCCCGCCGCCACGGGGACACCAGATCGCCTGATCGGCCATGCGCGCTCGAGTGACGGTCGCGCCCCGGCCGCCGTACCAGCGCTGGGTTGCGATGAACTGGGGCAGCACGCGCTCCTCGAGCTGCGAGCGCAGGCGCGCGGCGAGTCCGCCGCGCCAGAGCGCCACGCGGTCGGGGAAGAAGCTCATCCAGCGGTCGATCAGGACGAGCACGGGTGCATCCTCGCGGGGCAGGCGCTCCTCGTGCCAGGCGGGCGCCTCGGCCTCGCGGCTCAGGCGAAACCAGTAGAAGGCATAGCCCGGGAGCGTGAGCAGGTACGGCAGATCCCCGATCGGCGGAAAGGCCGTCTGGCCGATCATCTCCGTGGGCACCATCCCCTTGAACTCGGAGAGATTGAGCTCGACGGGCTGTGCGGAGCGTGCGAGGTTCACGACGCACAGGATGGTGTCGCCGCCGTGCTCGCGCACGTACGCGAGTACCTTGCGATTGCCCGGCCGGATGAAGCGCAGCGCACCGCGCCCGAACGCCTGGGAGGTCTTGCGGACCTGCAGCATGCGCTTCATCCAGTTGAGGAGCGAGGAGCGATCGCGGGTCTGCGCCTCGACGTTCACGGCCTGAAACCCGTAGATCGGGTCCATCACCGGCGGCATGTACAGCTGCTGGGGATCGGCGCGCGAGAACCCGGCGTTGCGGTCCGGGCTCCACTGCATCGGGGTGCGCACGCCGTTGCGGTCGCCGACGAAGATGTTGTCTCCCATGCCGATCTCGTCGCCGTAGTAGATGATCGGGGAGCCGGGCATCGACAGCAGCAGGCTGTTCATGAGCTTGATGCGGTCCGCGTCGTTCTCGAGGAGCGGCGCGAGGCGCCGGCGGATCCCGAGATTCAGGCGCGCACGCGCATCGGCGGCGTACATCTTGTACATGTAGTCGCGTTCCTGGCTGGTCACCATCTCGAGCGTGAGCTCATCGTGATTGCGCAGGAAGATCGCCCACTGGCAGGTCGGTGGGATATCGGGCGTCTGATCGATGATCTCCGTGATGGGATAGCGGTCCTCCTGCGCAATGGCCATGTACATGCGCGGCATCAGCGGGAAGTGGTAGGCCATGTGGCACTCGTCGCCGTTGCCGAAATAGTCGCGCACGTCCTCGGGCCACTGATTCGCCTCGGCGAGCAGCATGCGGTCGGCGTAGCGCTCGTCGATGACCTTGCGGATGCGCTGCACCACCTCGTGCGTCTCGCGCAGGTTCTCGTTACTCGTCCCCTCGCGCTCGACCAGGTACGGGATGGCGTCGAGGCGTAGTCCATCGACCCCCTGGTCGAGCCAGAACTTCATGATCCGCGTCACGGCCCGCTCGACGTGGGGGTTGTCGAAGTTGAGGTCCGGCTGGTGACTGAAGAAGCGGTGCCAGTAGTAGGACTTGGCGAGCGGATCCCACGCCCAGTTCGACGTCTCGGTGTCCGTGAAGATGATGCGCGTGCCGCCGTAGCGGTCGGGCGTATCGCTCCAGACGTAGAAGTCGCGCTTGCGCGAGCCGGCCGGCGCGCGCCGCGCGGCCTGGAACCACGGATGCTGGTCCGAGGTGTGATTGATCACGAGCTCGGTGATCACGCGGATCCCGCGCCGGTGCGCCGCGTGGATGAACTGTTTGAAATCCTCGCGCGTACCGTACTGCGGATGAATGTCGCGATAGCCCGCGATGTCGTAGCCGTCATCCTTGCCGGGCGAGGGATAGAAAGGCAGCAGCCAGACGGTGTTGACGCCGAGATCCTGGATGTAATCGAGCTTCAGGGTGAGGCCGGGGAAGTCACCGATCCCATCGTTGTTGCTGTCGAAGAACGAGCGGACGTGAGCCTCGTAAATGACGGCATCCTTGTACCAAAGTGTGTCGCGGGCGGGCGCCGGGCCGGGCGGCGGTGCCGGGGTGTCCGGTACGGGCGTTCGCTCGACCTGTGCGCTCATTGGAAGTAGTCGAAATCACGTTCCGTGCGCACGCGACGGCGCACTCGCAAGACATGCGCCGATCCGCGCTCGGGGTCGAGCCGCACGAAGTTGCGGGCGCTGCGCCACAGGAAGCGGGCTCCGGAAAGCAAGTCGTGTGCCTGGAAAGTCTGATCCGTGTCGACCCCGAGGGTGGCCAAATCGAGCTCGAGCCAACCGGACTGGACGTGATGCGGATCGAGATTGACGACGGTGAGGATCGTGTCGGACTGATCGGGCGTTGACTTGCTGTAGGCGATGAGGGCTTCATTGTCGGTGCGATGGAACGCGAGCCCTCGATCTTGTTGCAACGCAGGACTCTCGCGCCGAATCCGATTGAGACGCGCGAGGAGGTCGCGCAGGGATCCGGGGCGATCGAGATCCCAGGCGCGGATCTGATACTTCTCCGAGTCGCGGTATTCCTCCGAGCCCGGCTCGCGCGGCTCGTGCTCCATCAGCTCGAACGCCGGCCCGTAGATGCCATAGCTCGCGCCGAGCGTGGCGGCGAGCACGAGGCGCGCGATGAAGGCGGCGCGGCCGCCGAACTGCAGATACTCGGTGAGAATGTCCGGCGTGTTGGGCCAGAGATTCGGACGGAAGAAATCGCTCACCGCGGCGAGCTCGCGCAGGTACGCCGTGAGCTCCCAGCGGCTGTCACGCCAGGCGAAGTAGGTGTACGACTGGGTGAAGCCGACCTTCGCGAGGCGATACATGACCTTCGGGCGCGTGAACGCCTCGGCAAGGAAGATCACCTCGGGCGAGCGGCGCTTGATGTGCGCGATCAGCCATTCCCAGAACGCGAACGGCTTGGTGTGCGGATTGTCCACGCGGAAGATGCGCACGCCCTGGTCGACCCAGAACTCCGCGATGCTCGCGAGCTCGACCCACAGCTCGCGCCGCGCCGGCGTGTCGAAGTGGAACGGATAGATATCCTGATACTTCTTGGGCGGATTCTCCGCGTACTGGATCGTGCCGTCGGGCCGCTTGAGGAACCACTCCGGATGCTCGCGAACGTAAGGATGGTCCGGGCTGCACTGGAAGGCGAGGTCGAGCGCGATCTCGATGCCGAGCTCGCGCGCGCGCGCGAGCAGCCGGCGGAAGTCCTCGAGCGTTCCGAGCTGCGGATGAACGGCCTTGTGACCGCCGCTCTCGGCGCCGATCGCCCAAGGACTGCCCACGTCGCCGGCAGCGCCTGCGGGACGATTACCGGGCCCCTTGCGGTGAGTCGTGCCGATCGGGTGGATCGGCGGGAGATAGAGCACGTCGAACCCCATCTCCGCGACGTACGGCAGGCGTGCCTCGCAATCGGCGAAGGTCCCGTGCGCCCCGGGCCGCCTGCTTGCCGAGCGAGGAAACATCTCGTACCAGGTCGAGTAGCGCGCGCGTTCGCGGTCCACGACGACGGCGAGCGGCGGCTCGCGCTCGAGCCACTGCGCGGGGTCGGGGTAGCGCCAGGCGAGCTCGAGGAGCTCGTCGCGCTGCGCCAGGGCGATGAGCTCGGCCCGGTCCGCGTGAGCGTCCGTCAGCGACTCCGCGTACTCGAGCAGCCGCCGTGCATCATCCGCGGCGGCGCGCGCGGCAATGGCGCGGATCAGCTCGGCACCGTGCTGCAGATCGACCGTCACGTCCTCGCCCGCCGCGTGCTTCTTGGCGAGATCCCCGCGCCAGCTCGCGAGGTGATCGACCCAGCCGCCCACCGTATACAGATGGCGCCCGAGCACGTGCACCTCGAACCGCGCGCGCCAGCGGTCATTGCCGAGCGGCGTCATCGGCGTTCGGCGCCACTCGGAATGCGGCTCCGGGCGATGCAACAGCGCGCAGCTCACCGCGTCGTGACCGTCGGCGAAGATGTCGGCCTCGACGATCACGCTCTCGCCGAGGACGCGCTTCACGGGGAAGCGGCCCTGATCGACGCACGGGGTGAGGTTCTCGATGACGACCCGGCGCGCCGCCTCGGCCGCCGGCGCCAGGTCGCGCACGGCTGCGGGGCGATGTCGGGTGCTGCTCATTTGGAATGGGCCGCGAAGCGGCTACCCGGGCGCAGGCACACCCGTCACGACCGCCGGCTCGAGGAACACGACACCGAGCGGGGGCAAGCGGAGGCTCAGGGAGTGGAAACGGCCGTGGGAGGGGAGCGGGGCGGCCTCGACGCCGCCGAGATTGCCCTGTCCGCTGCCGCCGTAGACCGGCGCGTCGCTGTTCAGGCGCTCGCGCCAGAACCCGCCGCGCGGCACGCCGACGCGGTAGTTCTCACGCACGACGGGGGTGAAGTTGCAAACGACCAGCACCTCCCGGCCGCGCGTGCGGGGCTTGCGCAGGAAGGCGATGACGCTCGCCTCCCAATCGTTGGCGTCGATCCACTCGAATCCCTCGGGCGAGAAATCGAGCTCGTAGAGCGCGGGCGTGTCGCGATAGTAGCGGTTGAGATCGCGGACCCAGCGCTGCACGCCCGCGTGCAGCGGATACTGCAGCACGTGCCACTCGAGACTCTCCTCGTGCTGCCATTCACGCTTCTGACCGAACTCCGAGCCCATGAACAGGAGCTTCTTGCCCGGATGCCCCCACATGTAGCCGTACAGCAATCGCAGGTTCGCGAACTGCTGCCACTCATCACCGTGCATCTTGCCGATGAGAGCGCCCTTGCCGTGGGTGACCTCATCGTGCGAGAGCGGCAGGACGAAGTTCTCGGTGAAGGCATACCAGATCGAGAACGTGAGCGTGTTGTGGTGAAACTTGCGAAAGACGGGATCGGTCTGGAAGTACTCGAGCGTATCGTGCATCCAGCCCATGTTCCACTTGAGTCCGAATCCAAGTCCGCCCAGATAGGCGGGCCGCGAGACCATGGGCCAGGCCGTCGATTCCTCGGCGATCGTCTGCGTCGCCGGATGCTCGCGATAGACCGCCGCATTGATCTGCTTCAGGAACTCGACCGCATCGAGATTCTCGTGACCGCCGTAGCGATTGGGGATCCACTCGCCGGCGCGCCGGCCGTAATCGAGATAGAGCATCGAGGCCACGGCGTCGACGCGCAGCGCATCGGCGCGATACACGTCGAGCCAGTAGAGCGCGCTGCTGCCGAGAAAGTCGCGCACCTCGGCGCGGCCATAGTTGAAGATGGAGCTGTTCCACTCCGGGTGGTATCCCTGGCGTGGGTCGGCGTGCTCGTACAGATGGGTGCCGTCGAAGTATGCGAGTCCGTGCTCGTCCGCCGGGAAATGCGAGGGCACCCAATCGAGGATCACGCCGATGCCGCGCGCGTGCAGATGCTCGATGAGGTACATGAAATCCTGCGGGGTCCCATAGCGGGCGCTGGGCGCGAAGTAGCCCGTGACTTGATAGCCCCACGAGCCGTAGAAGGGGTGCTCCATGACGGGCATCAGCTCGACGTGGGTGAAGCCCATGTCGGTGACGTAGTCGGCGAGCTCGCCGGCGAGCTCGCGGTAATTGAGCGACCGGTTGTGCTCTTGCGGAACTCGCCGCCAGGAGCCGAGATGGACCTCGTAGATCGACCAGGGCGAGTCGAGCGCGTTGAGTCGTGCGCGGTCGCGCTGCCAGGCGAGATCGTCCCAACCGAAGCTCAAGTCCGCGACGATGGAGGCCGTGCGCGGCGGCGCCTCGCAGCGGAATGCGAACGGGTCGCTCTTGTCGACGCTGAAGCCGCCGAGTCGCGAGCGGACGTGGTACTTGTAGAGCGCGCCCGGGCCGACCTCCGGGATGAAGCCCTCCCAGATGCCGGATTGATCCCAGCGGGCCTGAAGCGGGTGCGTATCGCGGCTCCAGCCGTTGAAGTCGCCGACCACGCTCACGGCTTCGGCATTGGGCGCCCAGACGGCAAAACGCGTGCCCTTGCGTCCGTCGAGCACCGCCGGATGCGCACCCAGCGACTCGTAGGCGCGGAACAGCGTGCCTTCCTTGAAGAGATAGATGTCGTTCTCGGTGAGCTCGCGCATGAGGTTACACAACGCCGCGGTGACCGGGCCGGTTCCGCTGTCGGTCATCGTACACGACTCCCTGGCACCATCAGAGCGCCTTACTCAGAATGGGTCTCCCAGGACGAGGCGCCACCCGGGGAGCACACCGCGAACTGATAGCTGATTCCGGATTGCGGCCCGGAGGGGGGCTTGAGATAGACATCCACGATGCCGTAGGGTGCGAGCTGCACGGCGCGCGAGTCGAGCGATAGCCCGATGTTGTGGCGCAGCTCGGCTCCGTCGCGCAGTCTGACGAACGAATCGTCCGCAACGGTGGTGAGGTAATCGACGCCTGCGTAGGCGAGCTCGGCGTGGCGAAGCTCGCGCCGGCCTTTTGTATACGGATACAGATGCCAGGCATCGCTCATCCAGTAGTCGAGCTCCACGCCGGGCTCGAGGCTCACCGCGCCGATGCTCGTGGGAACATCGAGGTGCAGCAGATCCGTCGGTTGAAAGTTGAACAATCCGAAGGTGATCGGCATGAGAAAATTGATTCCGGGCGGGGGACGATGCGGCCGCGCGGGACGCAGCTCGAAGCTCACCGGGATCTGGTAAACCTGAATGGTACGGCCGTCGATCGAGTAGATGCCCGAGCCGAGCTCCGAGGCGAATGCATAGTTGGTCACATAGACGTCCGAGCTCGTGGCGGTCGCGGCCGACTCGGTGCCGCTCGCGCGCGCGGTTCGCTCGAGTCGTCTCGTTCATGGGTTTCATTGTCGGGACCGAGAGGCGTTTGTCCACCGTGAGCGCAGCAGTCGATCCTGTCGATCCTGAGCACCTCACGCCCGTCGTGATCGGGCATCGCGGCGCGAGCGGTTACGTACCGGAGCACACGCTCGCCTCGTACTTCCTCGCGATCGAGCAGGGGGCGGATTACATCGAGCCGGATCTGGTCAGTACGCGCGACGGCGTGCTCGTCGCGCGGCACGAAAACGAAATCGGTGGCACGACCGACGTGGCCGCGCATCCGCAGTTCGCGTCCCGCAAGACTCGCAAGACGATCGACGGCGTGGCCGTCGAGGGCTGGTTCACGGAGGACTTCACGCTCGAGGAGTTGAAGACGCTCCGCGCCCGCGAGCGTATCGCGCAATGGCGCCCGGCGAACGCACGCTTCGACGGACAGTTCGAGATTCCCACCTGCGAGGAGATTCTCTCGCTCGCCCGCGCGCTCGACACGCAGCGCGAGGAGGCGGCCCGAGCGCGCGGGCGGCCCGTGCCGGCACGCATCGGGGTGTACCCCGAAACGAAGCATCCGACGTACTTCGCTCGACACGGGCTCGCGCTCGAAGCGCCGCTGCTCGCGTCCCTGCGGCGGTACGGCTACGAGGGGCGCAGCGCGCCGGTGTTCATTCAATCCTTCGAGGTCGGCAACTTGCAGGCGCTGCGGCGTGCGACGGAGCTGCGCCTCGTGCAGCTCATCGAGGGGAGCGGTGCGCCGTACGATCGCGCGGCGAGCGGTGACCGGCGCACGTACCGGGAGTTGATCGCGCCGGAGGGTCTCGCGGGGATCGCGCGCTATGCGGACGCGATCGGTGTGGAGAAGCTCCTGGTCATTCCTCGCGGCCCCGATGAGTCGCTCGCCGGCGCGACGGCGCTCGTGCGCGAAGCCCATGCGGTCGGGCTCGGCGTGCACGCCTGGACGTTCCGGGCGGAAAACCACTTTCTGCCGGCGCCGATGCGCGTGGGCACCGATCCGGCGCAGCTCGGCGACGTGGCGGCGGAAGTCGCGGCGTACTTGCGCGCCGGCATCGACGGATTGTTCATCGATCAGCCGGCGCTCGGCGCGCGGGCGCGTGATGCTTTCGTCGCGGCTCGCCGCAACCCCGGGGCCTTCAACGAGGAGCGAGACGCCGCGGGGTGACGAATACGAGAGAGCCTTGCTCGGAAGCGTGCGCAGAGCTCGGGGACTCCGCCGCGTGCTGCAGCAGCGCGCGCGCGCGCTGGGCCGCGGTTTGCGCCTCGACGGGGACGGCAGCGATGTCGACGGCGGGAGCGAGCAAGTAGCCCTGCACGCTGATCGGCCCGCACTGCGCCAGCAGTTTGAGCTGCGCGGACCTCTCGACGCCCTCCGCCACGACCGGCAGTCCGAGGCCGTGGCAGAGCGCGACGACCGAGCGCGCAATGGCGGCGGAGCGCGCGCTCGCGTCGATCGTCTCGATGAGCGCGCGATCGAGCTTCACGCGCGTGATCGGCAGCTGCTGCAGCGACGTCAAGGAGGAGTAACCGATGCCGAAATCGTCGAGCGCGATCTGCACACCGAGAGCGCGCAACCGCTCGAGCGCATGGATCGTCGCAGGTCCGGTCTGCATCACCGTCTCGGAGAGCTCCAGCTCGAGAGCGCCCGCGGGCAGCCCGGCGACGCGCAACGCCTCGCTCACGTGCTCGACGAAGTCGCTCTCGAAGAACTGGGGCGCCGAGACGTTGATCGCGACGCAGGCGCGCTCCCAGCCCATGGAGCGCCACTGTTTCACGGCGGCGCAGGCCGATCGCAATACCCACGGGGTGAGCTCGCGCATGAGGCCGGTCTTCTCGGCGACATGAATGAACTCGGCGGCGGCGATGATGCGGCCATCCTCGGCACGCCACCGCAGCAGCGCCTCGACGGAGACCGGCTCGTAAGTCTGCAGCGCGACGACCGGTTGGTACATGAGCAGCAGCGCGCCGGTCTCGACGGCGCGCCGCAGCGACTGCTCGATGCGGAAGTGCTGCGCCGCCGCGTCCGACAGCGCCGGCGTGAACAGCGCGAAGCGATTGCGCCCGAGATCCTTGGCGCGAAAGAGCGCGACGTCGGCGGCGCGCAGCAGCGCTTCGGGATCGGCGCCGTGATCGGGATACAGGCTCGCCCCGACGCTCGCGCTCGTCGAGAGCACGCGGTCGTCGACCACGAGCGGTTGCTGCAGCACCTCGAGCAGCGCTCCCACGCGGGCGGTCAGGACCGCCGCCGAGTGCGCATTCTCGATCAGCACCGTGAACTCATCGCCCCCCAGTCGGGCGATGAACGACTGCGGCCCGGCCGCAACCTGCAGACGCTCGCCGACCGCCTGCAGAACCCGGTCGCCGAAGGTATGGCCGAGCGTGTCGTTGATGGATTTGAAATTATCGAGATCGACGAACAGCAGCGCGAAGCGCTCGCGGGATGCGCTCGCGCGCGCGATGGCGGCCCGGAGCCGTACGCCGAGGTTGCGCCGATTCGGCAGCTTGGTGAGCGGGTCGTGATGCGCGAGATGATGCAGCTGCCGCGTGCGTTCCGCGACGCGCCGCTCGAGCTCCGCCTGATGATTGCGCAGCTCCTGTTCAGCGGCCGCCACTTGATCCGCCATCGCGTTGAACGACTCGGCCAGCTCGTCGAGCTCGGCGAGCCCGGCACGTCCCACCCGGGCATCACGCTCCCCGGAGGCGAGCCGGCGGGTGGTCGCCGTCAGGCGTCGCACGGGCAGGATGACGCGCAGGGCGAGCGCGGTCGATACGAGCAGCACGACCGCAAGCACCGCGGCGCCCGTCATGGCGAGCGTGTGCTGTGCATCGGCGGCAAGGGCAACGGTATGCTCCGCCGCCGCGGCGAGCGCCGCCCGCGCCGGCTGCTGCAGATGCGCCTGCGCGAGGTCGAGGAGCGAGGCGCCCTCTTGTGCGAACGCTCGCATCGCAGCGCCGTTCGCGGCGTCGAAACGCTCGATGTTGCCGCGCAGCCGTATCGCCTCGCGCAGGTCGTCCTGCACCAGCTCGAGCCAAGCAGGACCCGGGGAGTGGGCGAGCTCCGGTGCGTTATCGCGCAGCACCGATTCGAAGCGCTGCTCGGCGCTCGCCGCGCCCGGGCCGACCGGCTCTTCGGCGCGCAGTGCATTGATGGCCGAATCGAGCTCGGCGAGCGAGCGGCGCGCGATCACTTCATCGCCGCCGATGATCAGGCCTTCCCCGCCCGCCGATCGAACGCGGCGGCCGATCGCATCGAGGAGTGCGCGCCGGCGCGTCTCCCAGTCGCGGCGCCGCTCCGCGCGAGCGGTGAGCTCGCGCCCACGGGCGATGTGGCTCGCAACCGGATCGGCGAGTGCGGTACGCGGGATGCCGGCCGCCGATGCCCCGGGGGTGGAGAAGTAGGAATCCACGGCGGCCGTGAGCTCGGCTTCCGCTCCGGCGCGGGTGTCGGCTCCGACGTACTCGCCGACCGCACGGTCATAGGCCGCGAGCTTCTCGATCACGACGCTGGCGCGGCGCGCGAGCGGCTCGTACTGCGCCTGCATGCTGCGCACGGCCTCGACGGTCGCGCGGGTCGTGCGGCTCGCGATGGTCTGTCCCACGAGCACGACGGCGCCGACAGCGGCGAGGCCGAGCGCCAGGTGACCGCCGACGCCGAGTTTGGATGATCGGCCCCCCGTCGATCGGGGGGCACCCACTGGGGCGAGGCCTACGACCGGTGGCACGGGTCTCCCCTGGGCATGCTACATAAGGAAAGCTCGCCGTATGCGGCTCTCCCGATGCTCGGCATGCTGCGCTGGCCTCAACTGGGCCGTCCGCCGACGGCGTCCCAGAACCTGCCGCCGGCTCCCCTTTGCGATCGGCCGTTGAAACGACGCTCGGCAGGCCGGTTGGGCCGTCCGTCGCCCCTGAAACGGCGTCCCGGACTTGCTTTATACTCCGCGCATGACCGAGCTTGCTGATAGCTTCGATTCGGCCTTCGCCAAGGCCGTGGATCTCGGCAATCGGCTCGCCGACAAGGACAAGGACGCCGATCTGTGGGACATCGCGGACGGATTGCTCGCGGGCGCCCTGCAGTACTGGCTCTACTCCCGCCAGCCCTGCGGGGATCCACGATGTCAGGACTGCATGCCGATCAGCACGGCCGAGGGGCGCATGGCGGAGCTGAAGCGCCTGGTCGAACAGCTCGCCGCCGAGAGTGAATACTTCCACACGCCGACCGACGCCAACGCCGGGCGCGCTTGAATATCGAAGCTCCCCAAAGCGAGCCGATCCTCGCGGAAGTCGTCGTTATCGGAGCCGGTCCCTGCGGGCTGTTCCAGGTCTTCGAGCTCGGACTGCTCGGCATCGGCGCCCACGTGATCGATTCCCTCGCCCACCCCGGCGGGCAGTGCGCGGAGCTCTACCCGGACAAGCCGATCTACGACATCCCGGCGATTCCGGTCTGCGGCGCCCAGGAGCTCGTCGATCGCCTGCTGCAGCAGATCAAACCGTTCAATGCGCCCCTGCACCTCGGGCAGGAGGTCGCGGAGCTCACGCGGCACGGCGAGCGTTTCCGGGTGCGGACCTCCGCCGGAAAGCTCTTCGATGCCGGTGCCGTCGTGATTGCCGGCGGCGTCGGCTCGTTCCAGCCGCGCCGTCTCGGCCTCGAGGGCGGCGAGCCGTTCGAAGGGCGGTCGATCCTCTATCGCGTGCGCAACGCGGCCGAATTGCTCGGCAAGCGTCTCGTCATCTTCGGCGGCGGCGATTCCGCGCTCGATTGGACTTTGGCGCTCGCTCCGCGGGCGGACAGTCTCACCCTCGTGCACCGGCGGGCCGAATTCCGTGCCGCACCGGCTTCGGTCGCGAAGATGCGCGAGCTGGTGGCTGCCGGCCGGATGCGCTTTATCGAGGGCGTCGCTCAGTCGCTCATCACCGCCGACGGCGAGGTCGCCGGCGTGCGGGTGAGGCAGTCCGACGGGGCGATCCACGCGCTGCCGGCGGATCGCTTGCTCGCGTTCTTCGGCTTGCATCCGAAGCTCGGTCCGATTGCCGAGTGGGGCCTCGAGCTCGAGAAGAAGGCCCTGAAGGTCGATACGGAGAAGTTCGAGACGAGCGTTCCCGGCATCTTCGCGATCGGCGACATCAATACGTATCCGGGCAAGAAGAAGCTCATTCTCTCGGGCTTTCACGAGGCGGCGCTCGCGGCTTTCGCCATCCAGCACCATCTGTTTCCGCAGAAGAAGCAGTTCCTGCAGTACACCACCACGAGTCCCGTCATGCACAAGCGGCTCGGCGTTCCGGACACCTGACATGAATTCGAGACATGCTTGGCTGGCTGCCGCCCTGGCCCTTGCGGCCGGCGTCCCCTGCGCGCACCCGAGCGTCGCGCATGCCGCAGATGCGGTGTGCAAGCTGCAGATCTCCGGCAACGATCTGATGCAGTTTGACAAGCGGGATCTCACCGTCCCTGCCGGCTGTGCCGAGATTCAAGTGACGCTCACGCACACCGGGAAGCTCCCGGCCGCGGCGCTCGGCCACAACTGGGTGCTCGTGAAGAGCTCCGACCTGGCCGCCGTCGCCAATGCGGGCGCGGCCGCCGGGCTCGTCCACAACTATCTCGAGCCCGGCGATCCGCGGGTGATCGCCGCTACCAAGGTCGTCGGCGGAGGCGAGTCGACGAGCGTGACGTTTCCCGTCTCGAAGCTCGTGAAGGGTGGCTCGTACATGTATCTTTGTACCTTTCCGGGCCACAATGCGTTGATGCGGGGCAATTTCCACTACTACTGAGCGCCCGGCGGTTCCGGTGAGCTACGACCCACGCATCGCCGATCTGATCACGTTGCTCGAGCTGGAGCCGCTCGAGGTGAATCTGTTTCGCGGCGAGAGCCGCGACATCGGCAGCCCGCAGGTCTTCGGCGGGCAGGTGCTGGGACAGGCCCTGATGGCGGCATCGCGCACCGTCGAGGGGCGGATCGTGCATTCGTTGCACGCATACTTCCTGCGCCGCGGCGACTTCAACGCCCCGATCGTCTATCAGGTCGACCGCAGCCGCGACGGACACAGCTTCTCCAATCGCCGTGTGATCGCCGTTCAGCACGGCGAGCAGATCTTCAACATGACGGCCTCGTTCCAGGTGAGCGAGCCGGGGATCGAGCATCAGATTGCGATGCCGTTCGTGCCGCCGCCCGAATCACTGGCGGACGGCTCCGGGATGCCTCCGCAGCTGCTGGCGAGGCTCCCGGAGCGTGTGCGGCGCTTGCTCGAGAAGCCGCGTCCGTTCGAGTTCCGCACGGTGCAGCCGATCGATTCCGTCTCGCGGGCGGCGCCGGCGCGCCAGATCTGGTTTCGAGCGGTGAGCGCCGTGCCGCCGGACGAGACCCTCCAGCGCTGTCTGCTCGCCTACGTCTCCGATTTCTACTTGCTCGAGACGGCGACGCTTCCCCACGGGATCTCCTCGTTGAGCGGCCAGGCGATGGTGGCGAGCATCGATCACGCCATGTGGTTTCACCGACCTCTGCGCGTGGACGAATGGCTGCTCTATGCCGTGGAGAGCCCGAGCGCTTCGGGGTCGCGCGGCTTCGCGCGCGCAAGCGTGTTCGCGCGCGACGGGCGCCTCGTCGCCAGCACCGCCCAGGAGGGATTGGTTCGTCTCGCCACGGAGACGGCGCGAGGTCGACATGCTTGAATAGCGGCATCACCCGAGGCCGTGGCGCCGAACTTGACCGCACTGTCCCGCCTAGCGACCGCATGGATCGTCCTTGCGGCGGCGCTCGCTCCGCAATGGTGCGCGCCGCAGGTGGCCCCGCAGGACGGCGCCGAGGCGACGTTGCGGGCCCTCGTCGAGAGCTGGTCGGGCGTGTACGACGACCTCGAGCAAGTGATCTTCGACGAGCGGGGAGTTTCGCCCCTCGCGGCGGACGACAACCGGCGCATCCGGACTGTGGTGTTGCCGATCGAGCTCCCCTGGCTCGGGCCGCACGTGCTGTACCTCGAGGAATTCCGCCAGGACGACCCGGACGATCCGCGTCGCCAGGTGCTGCTGTGGCTCGCGCCCGAGCGTGGCGTCGCGGGTGCCGTGCGCGTGCGGCAGTTGACGTTTCGCGAGCCCGCGCGCTGGCGGCGCCTGTACGAGCACGAGGATCTGGTCGAGCGCCTGCGCAAGAGCGATCTGGCGTCGATGCCGGGCTGCGATCTCGTGCTCAGTCGCGATGGCGATCAGTTTCAGGGCGGCACGGTCGGGCGCCGCTGCTTCGATTCGACGCTGCGCCCCCAGCGTTACGTCGACTACGAGCTCCTGGTGGGCGGCGGCCTGAACTGGTATCGCAAGCGGGTCTTTCGCGTGGACGACGACGAGCTCGTCATGGAAACCGTGGGCTTCGATTGGTTCGAGCTGCACAAGGCGCGCCTGTTCGCCTGCCGCATCCGCTGGTCCTCCTCCGGACGGCCTACCGACCTGCAGCCACTCACGACCGTCGACGTACAAGATCAAGGCGGCCGCGCGCGCTTCACGACGCCGGACGGCCACGCGTTCGAGCTGGAGTTGCACAGCGAGGATTGGCCGTTCGACGCCAATCGCGATGCGCTGATTCTCATCGTGAGGGAGCTCGGCCCCGGAGCGCCGCTCGCATCGAGCTGGGCGGAACTCGAGGCCGAGGAGATCGCCGTGTCGCTGGGCGGCATGGACGTGCGCTGCGGACCGCTCGCCCCGCAGCGTGGCGAGCGGTCGTGACGCACCGGGCGAACACCCCGCGCGCTACGGTCGTGGTGCCGCCATCGCGGCGATCTCTTTCAGCAGCAATGGATTGAGGTCGCGAGGGTCCTCGAGGGTCAGGAAATGACCCGCGCTCTTCACGGTCACCACCCGGAAGCCGGGGACGGTCCTGCGGACGCGTGCCTCGCTCACAGACTCGCCGAGCGCCGACTCGATCGCGATGATCGGCACGTGGATCCGCGGCAGCACGGTGGCGAAATCGAGCGAGTTGAGCTCGATCAGGGTCGGGATCGCGATCTGCGGCGGTTCGCGGGACATGTCGTCGGCGACTTTGCGAACGAACGCAGGATCGGCTGTCTTCGCAAACAGCTGCGGAACGAAGCTATGCATGTGGCCGACGAAGTCGGCGCGGAACGGCGCGATTTGCCGATCGACCAGTGGGCGCGGCGGCGGCGGCAGGCCGAGTCGTGTGAAGGTATCGACGCCGATGATGCCGATCAGCCGGTCCCCGATGAGCGGGGCCGCCTCGAGCGCGACGGGGCCTCCCATCAGATGACCGATCAGCACGATTCGAGCGCTGGGGATCTGGCGCACGACCGCGGCCACGTCCTCGCCGTAGCGCGCCATGGTCCAGTCCGTGCGGTTGCGGCCCGATCCACCGTGCCCCGCGAGATCCAGCGTGACGGTGGTATAGCGGGACGCGAGATCCGCCAGCTGCTCTCGCCAGTAGCTCGAGTTGCAGGACCAGCCATGGATGAGCACGACCGCGGGATCGCCATGGCCGTACACGTGGTACTCGACGTGGACGCCGTCGGCGGAGGCGGTGATCCGCGGCGCGCCCTCGAGCGCGGCGGCGCTCGGACTCGGCACGCTCGCGCCCGGCGCGCTCGCGGCTGCGGACCGCGCAAGGGTCACGCCGGTCGCCGGCAGAGGAGAGCGGGTGCATGCCACATCCACGAGGCACATCAAAAGGCTCAGCGAGGCTGCCGCGACGATTCGGGTGGAAGTCACGAGCGCAGGACCTTTCCGGGGTTGAGGATGCCGTTCGGATCGAAGGCGTGCTTGATCGCGCGCATCAGATCGAGCTCCACCGGGGAGGCGTAGCGTTCGAGCTCCGCCACCTTGAGCCGTCCGATGCCGTGCTCGGCGCTGAAGCTGCCGCCAAACTCCTGCACCAAGTCGTGGACGGCGCGCATGACGGTGTCGGCGCGCGCGCGGAAGGCCGTCGCGGCCGTGGCATCGGCGCCGTGCGCCGGGCTCACGTTGAAATGCAGGTTGCCGTCGCCGACGTGGCCATAGGCGAGGAGCCGGCCCTCCGGCGCGTGGCGGCGCACGCATTCGGCGCCCCTGCGCACGAACTCGGGCAGCCGACCGACGGGCACCGAGATGTCATGCTTGAGGCTCGCGCCCTCGTGCCGCTGAGCCTCGGGAATGCTCTCCCGGATACGCCAGAACGCGGCGCGCTGACGCTCGTTTTGGGCGAGCGCGGCGTCGAGCGCACGGCCGCGCTCGAGCGCCTCGGCGAGGGCGCGCTCGAGGATCTCGACGACCGGCTCCTCGGCGCGCGCGGACGTGAGCTCGCACAGCACGTACCAGGGATGAGGAGCGCCGAGCGGATCGGCGGTTCCGGCGATATGGCGCAAGGTGAGCTCGAGGCCGATGCGCGGGATCAGCTCGAACGAGCTGACCATGTCCGCGCTGCGCTCGCGCAGCGCGCCAAGCAGGTCGACCGCGGCCTGTACGTCGGGCACGGCCACGAACGCCGCGGCGATGCCTCTCACCTTGGGATAGAGCTTGAGGCTCGCCGCGGTGATCACGCCGAGCGTTCCCTCGGCGCCGAGGAACAGCGACTTCACATCGTAACCGGTGTTGTCCTTGCGCAGAGGGCTCAGGCTCGAGAGCAGGCGGCCGTCGGCCAGCACGACCTCGAGCCCCAACACGAGATCGCGCATCATCCCGTAGCGCAGCACGTGGACGCCACCGGCGTTCGTCGAGAGATTGCCGCCGATTTGCGCGCTACCTTCGGATCCCAGGCTCAACGGGAAGAGGCGATCGGCATCGTCCGCGGCCTGCTGAATGCTTCGCAGCACACAGCCGGCCTCGGCGACGAGGGTGAAGCCGGGCGCATCGAGCGAGCGGATGCGGTTGAGCCGCGCGAGGGCGAGCACGATCTCACTTCCCGACTCATCGGGCGTCGCGCCTCCGCAGTAGCTCGTGTTTCCGCCGTGCGGCACGACGCCGATCCGCCGCTCGTTGCAGAACCCGAGCACGCGCGTGACCTCATCGACGGTTTGCGGCAGGACGACCGCGCAGGTGCGCCCGTGATACAGCGCGCGAAAATCGGTGAGAAAAGGAGCGATATCGGCCGGCGCAGTGAGCACGGCGCCCCCGCCCAGTCGCTCCCGGAGTTGATCGCTGATGCTCGGCAATGCGGCTCAGCGTGGACGCGCGCGAGATCGCTCGGTGCCGCCGCGCGCTTGCCCGCTCACGGGGCCGCGCGCAGTGCCGCGATGCGCTCGTCGAGCGGCGGATGACTCATGAACAGCCGCTTGAGGCCCCCGGCGACGGAGCCGGAGGTGATGCCAAACGCCGCGAACTGCGATGACGGCAGCGGCTCGTGCGCCACCTTGAGACGCTCGAGCGCCGCGATCATGCTGTCTCTGCCGGCGAGGCGCGCGCCGCCCCGGTCCGCCCGGAACTCCCTCCAGCGCGAGAACCACAGTACGATGAGGCTCGCAAGGATTCCGAGCACGACCTGCGCGACGATCACCGTCGCGAGATAGGCGATTCCCCGACCTTCCCGATTACCGAACACCGTCCGATCGACGATGCTGCCGATGATGCGCGACAGGAAGATCACGAACGTATTGACGACACCTTGGATGAGCGTGAGGGTCACCATGTCGCCGTTCGCGACGTGCGTGATCTCGTGGCCGAGCACGGCCCGCACCTCGTCCTGGTTCATCCGCTGCAGCAAGCCGGTGCTCACGGCGACCAGCGCGTGATCGCGGCGTGCTCCGGTTGCAAAAGCGTTCGGCTGCGGAGACTGGAAGATGCCCACTTCGGGCATCCCGATGCCCGCCGCCTGCGCGTGCGCGCGAACGGTCGTGACGAGCCACTGCTCGGTCGCGTTCGTCGGCTGCTCGATGACCTGCACGCCCATCGCGCGCTTGGCCATCCACTTCGACATCGCGAGGGAGATGAACGAGCCGGCGAAGCCGAAGAAGGCGGCGAACACGAGCAGCGAGCCCAAGCTGCCGCCCGCGCGCGCGAGGTAGGCGTCGAGGCCGGTCACCCGCGCGATGATAGTGAGCACGACCAGAATGGCCACGTTGGTGGCGAGAAACAGTGCGATGCGCTTCATGATGAAAAATCCAGGCTGATCATCAGCTCCGGGAAGGTGCCGCTCGATTGTTGGACAGACCGGGCGGGGATCGAGTTCGGGTCGCGCCACACTTTACCGGGAGCCCGACCCCGCGGCTACAGTTGGGGACAAGGCCCTGATTTGCAAGGTTCAGTTCAGGATCGCCGCAAGCGCTCGGCCCACCCCGAAACTCACGGCGCCCGCGCCCCCGCCGATCAGTGTCATGCGGAGGGCACCCCGCCAGGCCGCACGACCCGTGAAGAGGCTGAGCGTCATCCCGACCGCAAACAGTGCCGCAGCCGTGATCGCGGCGGCCGCGGCGATCACTCGTACCCCTCGCAGGCCCAGCACGAACGGCGCGAGCGGCACGGCTGCCCCGAGTGCGAAGGACATGAACGAGAAAACGGCGGCGCCCCACGGGGAGCCGAGATCGTCGGGGTTGAGACCGAGCTCCTCGCGCGCGAGCACATCGAGGGCCTGCTCGGGCCGCGCGAGTAGCGCGCGGCTCATATCGCGCGCTTGCGTACGCTCGATGCCACGCGCCTGATAGATGAGCGCGAGCTCCTCGGCTTCCTCCTCCGGATACGCGGACACTTCCGCGCGCTCGAGCGCGATTTGATATTCGTACATCTCGCGCTGGGAGCGCACCGACACGTACTCGCCCGAAGCCATGGACAGCGCGCCGGCGAGCAGGCCGGCGGCGCCGGTCACAAGCACGTACTTGCCGCTCACCCCCGCTCCGGCGATACCCATGACCAGACTCGCGTTCGAGATGAGTCCGTCGTTCACGCCGAACACGGCGGCGCGCAGGTTTCCGCCGACCGTGCTGCGATGGCGGGCGCCGACCTCGCTCGCCGAGGTGGGCATGGCATGTCCGGCAACGGGCGCTGCGCTGTAAACGGAGAGACCACGCAGCTTCATGGCGGCGAGCACACCGCGTAGCGATCGGGGCCCAAAACGGCGAATGAGGCGCGCGACGATGCGCGCCCGCAGCGACGGCCGAAACGCCGCGCGAGCGGTCGGCGGCCGGTGCGCATCCCGGGGCGCGGCCGTGTGGGCCTGCCAGTGCTCCGCCTGCTGCTCGGCCGCTTCCGCGAGCTGGCGGAACAGCGCGCTCTTCACGGGGTCCGGTTCCGCTCGGGCGACTTCCAGATACAACCAGGCCGACTCCTTTTCGTGGAGCCAGCTGTCGAGCTCGGCGCTCAGAAGGGTTCCTCAGTACGCGTCGCGGTCCTCTTCTTCTTCCTCATCGTCCCAGTCGTCATCCTCGTCGTCGTCCTCGTCCCAGTCCTCGTCCTCGTCCTCGTCCTCTTCTTCTTCCTCCTCTTCCTCTTCCTTCTCTTCCTTGGCCGATCCGGCCCAGCCCTCCGGTTGCTGGGTGGGCTCGAGATCCATCTCGTGCCAGGTCTCGAGATCGATCTCCTCGATGTCTCCATCGAGGTATTCGATCTCGACGAGCTCGGAGTCCTCGTCCACCGACAGTACGCGGAACGATTCTTCCTCCTCGAGATTCTCGTACCACTGGCCCGCGACAGGCTCGTAATCTCTGCTCACCGCTGACTCCCCACACGATGGGTTCGCACGCCCGTGTCAGTTTAAGGGCGTGCTCAAAACGAGTCTATCCCGTATAGTTTTTGCATGGTTGCGCGCCGCCCCAACCCGGACTGTCCACTGCTCACGGCGACCCGTGTCGTGGTGAAGGTCGGATCGGCGCTGCTCGTCGACCAGGATGCCGGCCGACTGAACCGCGGCTGGCTCGAGAGCCTGATCGAGGATCTCGTCCGGCTGCGCAAGCGGGGTCAGCAAGTGATGCTGGTCTCGTCGGGCGCGATCGCGCTCGGGCGGCGACATCTCGGCCTGCCCAGGGGAACGTTGCGGCTCGAGGAAAGCCAGGCGGCGGCGGCGGTGGGCCAGATCAGGCTCGCCCATGCGTACAAGGAGCTGCTCGAGGAGAAGGCGATCACGGTCGCGCAGGTGCTGCTGACGCTCGAGGACAGCGAGCGGCGGCGGCGGTTCCTGAACGCCCGCGCGACGCTCGAGTCGCTGCTCGCACTCGGGGCGCTGCCCGTCATCAACGAGAACGACACGGTCGCGACAGCGGAGATTCGCTATGGCGATAACGACCGGCTCGCCGCGCGCGTCGCGCAGATGACCGGTGCGGATTGCCTCATCCTCCTCTCGGATGTCGAGGGCCTGTACACGGCTGACCCGCGGCACGATCCGGGTGCCGAGCTCGTCGATCGAGTCCTGCAAGTGACGCCCGAGATCGAAGCCATGGCGGGTCGATCGAAGTCCGAGATCGGCTCGGGCGGCATGGCGACCAAGCTGCTCGCCGCGAGGATCGCCATGTCCGCCGGGTGCCACATGTGCATCGCGGCAGGCCATGAGCGGCATCCGGTTCGGCGCATCGAGGAGGGCGCGCGCTGCACGTGGTTCGTGCCGAGCGCGAGCCCGATCGCGGCGCGCAAGCAGTGGATCGCGAGCACGCTGCGACCCGCGGGCGCCATCGCAATCGATGCCGGGGCCCTGCAAGCGCTCAAGGAGGGGAAGAGTCTCCTGCCGGCGGGCATCGTTCGCGCCATCGGCCGGTTCGATCGTGGTGACACGGTGAGCGTCATCGCGCCGGATGGCACGGAATTCGCGCGCGGCATCGTCGCCTATTCCGACACGGACGCGGCGCGCATCATGGGACGGAGGTCGTCGGAGATCGAGAGCATTCTCGGGTTCCGCGGGCGCGACGAGATGATTCACCGCGACGACCTCGTGATTCTGCAAGCCACGCCGAAGCCGTCGCGGGCGGCCGAGGTCGCCTCGTGAGCGCCCGACCCGGGGGTGAGCCGCGCGCCGACACGCCCTCGAGCCTCGGGGAGCTGATGGAGCGCATGGGCGCGGCCGCATGCGAGGCTGCGGCGATCCTCGCGCTGGCGAGCACCGACCAGAAGAATCGCGCCCTGGCCGCGGCGGCAGGGAGTCTACGCGCGAGCGTCCCTCAGGTACTGGCAGCCAACGCGGCGGACATCGAGGCTGCGCGCGCTCGGTCGCTGCGCCCCGCGTTGCTCGACCGCTTGCGACTCGACGGCGAGCGCATCGAGGCGATGGCCCGTGGGCTCGACGACATCGTCGCCCTGCCCGATCCGGTCGGCACGGTGGTGGCGGCATGGCAACGGCCGAACGGATTGCGGATTCAACGTGTACGAGTCCCGCTCGGAGTGATCGGGATCATCTATGAGAGCCGGCCGAACGTCACCGCCGATGCGGGCGCCCTGTGTCTGAAGTCCGGCAATGCTGTCATCCTGCGCGGCGGCTCGGAGAGCGAGCGCTCGAGCCGCGCGATTCATGCGTGCCTCCTCGAAGGGCTGCGGACGGCCGCGCTGCCCGAGAGCAGCATTCAGCTCGTCCCAACGACCGACCGCGCCGCGGTCGGGTACATGCTCGCCGGCATGGCCGACTATCTCGACGTGCTGGTGCCGCGTGGCGGGAAGGAGCTCGTCGCACGCGTTCAACGGGAAGCGCGCGTTCCCGTGATCGGCCATCTGGAGGGGAATTGTCACGTGTACGTCGATCGCGATGCGGACCTGCGCATGGCGCGGGCGATCGTTCTCAATGCGAAGATGCGCCGTACGGGGATCTGCGGGGCCGCGGAGACGCTCCTGGTGGACCGCGCGTGTGTCGGCACGCACCTCGCGCCGCTCGTGCGCGACCTGCTCGATGCCGGCTGCGAAGTGCGCGGGGACGAGACCGTGCAGCAGGTGGATGCGCGCGTGCAGCCGGCGACCGAAGACGACTGGTTCACGGAGTATCTCGATGCGATCATCTCTGCGAAGGTGGTCGACGGCGTCGATGCCGCGATCGCGCACATCGCGCGCTACGGCTCGGCGCACACCGAGAGCATCGTGACCGAGAATGCCGCCGCGGCGGAGCGGTTCCTGCAGCACGTGGACAGCGCCATCGTTCTGCACAACGCCTCGACGCAGTTTGCCGACGGTGGGGAGTTCGGCATGGGCGCGGAGATCGGGATCTCGACCGACCGCTTCCATGCTCGCGGCCCCGTCGGGATCGAGCAGCTCACGAGCTACAAGTACGTCGTTCGTGGGACCGGGCAGGTGAGATCGTAATCCCGGTGATCCCGCCCCGCAGCGAATAGACCGATTGGAATCCTCTCGCGCGCAGCTCCTGCGTGGCCGCGAGACTGCGCTTGCCGCTCGCGCATACCAGCAGATACTTGGCGGAGCGATCGAGCGCGCGCTCGACGGACGGCTCGCGCAGCGTCAACTCGAGCAGCGCGTGCAGCGGAATGTGCCGCACTCGCTCGGCCGGCGCCGGCGTCTCGATGACCTCGCGGGGCTCCCGCACATCGATGATGTTGAAATCCTGCCGCAGCGCCTCGGCGAGGTCACCGAAGACGAGCTCGGCCGCCGCGGCCTCGGGCTGAAGGATGGGCGAGGCATCGAGCCGCACACATCGCCCTGCCCGGCGGCACGCGCCGGCACGCTGCGCGCGAACCCGCGAGAGCGCGTGGGACGTGAGATCCATGACGAGCAGCTCATCGCCCAGCTGACCGGGCAGATCGAGCAGGATCTTGAGCGCCTCGAGAGCCTGCAGGCTTCCGAAGACGCCCGCGACGGGCCCGAGCACACCGGCCTCGGCGCAGTTGCCGACGAGCCCGTCGCGGGTCGCCTCCGGCCAGATGCATCTCAAGCAGGCGCCGGCACGATCCGCCCGCACGACCTGCAGCTGTCCCTCGAGCTGGTAAACGCTGGAGAGAATCACAGGCTTGCCGAGCCGAACACAGAGATCATTGAGCAGGAACTTCGTCGCGAAGTTGTCCGAGCAATCGATCACGAGCTCGCTTGGTGCGATGAGCTCGGCCCCATTCACGGCGTCGAGGCGCACGGGATGCGTCTCGATCCCGACCTCCGGGTTGAGCGCGCGCAGGCGTTCCGCGGCGAGGTCCGCCTTGGGCCGGCCGACATCCGCCAGGGCATACAGTGTTTGGCGGTGCAGATTCGACGGCTCGAGCCGGTCACCGTCGACCACGTCGAGGCGCCCGACCCCGGCGCCCGTCAAGTACGTAAGGACGGGTACGCCGAGCCCGCCGGCGCCGACGACCAACACCCGACTCGCGCGCAGCCGCGCCTGTCCACTCGGACCGACGCCCTTCAGCACCATCTGGCGTGAGTAGTCGGGAACCGCGCTCGCCACCTCCGTCGGGTGATCCTGCGCGCAACGCTCGCAATTGACCCAGCCCGAGTCGCCGTTCTCGTAGTGTTCCTTCTTCCAGATGGGCAGGCGGTGCTTGACCTCGTCGATGATGTAGCGACAGGCGCGAAAGGCCTCGTCCCGATGGCGGGCGCTCACGCCGACCCAGACGGCCATCGCGCCGATGGCGAGGTCGCCCACACGGTGCACGCAAGCCGCACGCTCGACCCCGAAACGCTCGGCCGCCTCGGCGAGGATGCGCTCGGCCTCCTTGAGGGCGAGCGGCTCGAAGGCCTCGTACTCGAGGTGCGTGACGCGCCGACCCTCGTTGTGATCGCGGACCCAGCCCTCGAAGCTGGCATAGCCCCCGCACGCCCGGTCCGCCAGCGCAGCGCGCTCGCGTGCGGTGTCGATGGGGTCACGGGTGAAGGAGAACGCCCTCATCCGCCGGCCACCGGCGGAATGAACACGACGGCATCGCCTTCCCCGAGCGGCTGCGACCAGTCGCCGAACTCCGAGTTCACCGCGACGCGCAGCATCTCGGGGGCGAGCGAGAACGGATGGCGCTTGCGCAGCTCCGCGTAGAGCTCGCGCGGGGTGCGCGCCTCGGTCGTCAGCGTCTCGGCACTGCGGCCCGCTTGCTCGCGGAGCAGCGCGTAGTACTGCACGGTGATGCGCATGGAATGCGCCTCCTCGGGCGCGGCAGCCGCCGCCAGCGTGGAGACGGCGGAGCCGTACTCCTCGGGCGTATTGATGTTGTCGAGCGCGCGCCGATTCAGCGGCTCGAGCAGCGCGGTATCGACCTGCAGCAGAAACTTCCGCGGACAGTCGCGTCCGCCGGCGACGTAGTCGGCCATGGCGGCGCGGGTTGCGGGCTCGTAGATCGCACACAGCGGCTCGGGAAGTCCGTTATGGCTCGAGCGATATGCCGTCGCCGGTCGATCGGGCCGGCGCGATCGCAACAGATGTCCGAGCGTTGCGGCATCGAGGAACGGCAGGTCGCAGGCGAGAACGAGCCATGCGACGTCCGGGTGCCGCGCCTGCGCGGCCACGATCCCGGCGATCGGCCCCTTGCCGTCCAGCGTGTCGACGATCTGCGCGAAGCGGGCGCGCACGGGGTCTGCCACCTGGTCCTCACGGACAGATACGAACGCGCGCACGACGTGCGGCTGCAGAAGCTCCATCGCGCGCTCGAGCTGGTCGCGACCGTCGTACCGGAGGGCAGCCTTGTCGCGCTGCATGCGCGCGCTGCGCCCGCCGGCGAGCACGAGCCCATACACGGCCGGAGCGAGTCCTTGAGTGCCTTTCATGACCGAGGATTGTACGGCCGCCGGCGCGAGCCGGTCGATCGGCGCCGGAAATCGCGCTTTCCCCCGGTTTTGACGAGCAGGCGGACACTCGCGATCTCGATCTCGTGCGAGAGCGCCTTGCACATATCGTAGACCGTGAGCGCAGCCGCCGAGGCCCCGGTGAGCGCTTCCATCTCGACGCCCGTCCGATGATGGACGGACACGGTGCACAGCACGCGCAGGCCCCCGGCCGCCGGCTCGATCTGCACCGTGCAGTGCTCGAGCGCGATCGGATGACAGAACGGAATCAGCTCGTGCGTGCGTTTGGCGGCCTGCACGCCGGCGATGATGGCCGTATCGAAGACGGGTCCCTTCTTCGTGCGGTGACCGGTGCGGCGCAGCGCGAGCATGACGCTGCGCGGCAGCCGGATCCGCGCCTCGGCGGTCGCGCTGCGCTCGGTGACCTCCTTGCCGCCGACATCGACCATCGTCGGGCGGCTGCGTGCATCGAGATGCGTTAAGTCAGCCACCGATATAGTACATCTCGATCTTGCGCTGCTCGCCAGGTGACCGGCGCAGGCTCGCGCGAAGCTCGCTGTAACGGTCGGACCGCCCCGTCCAGATGCCGCGGACGAGCCCCGTCAGCTCCTCGTCGGAAACGCCCGCGCGCAGCGCATCGCGCAAGCTCGTGCCGTGCGTCGCGAACAGGCACGTGAAGAACACCCCATCGGAGGAGAGCCGGGCGCGCGAGCAGTCCCCGCAGAAAGGCTGGGTCACCGAGGAGATGAAGCCGAGCTCACCCTGCCCGTCGACGAAGGCATAGCGGTCCGCCACCTCGCCTCGATAGTTGCGCCGCAGCGGCTCGAGCGGCCAGCGCTCGCCAATACGCGCGACCAGCTCCTTCGAAGGCACGACCAGCTGCGGCTGCCAGTGGTTTCGGTTCCCCACGTCCATGTACTCGATGAAGCGCACGATCACACCCGTCCCGCGAAAGCGCTCGACCAGATCGAGGACCGTGTGATCGTTCACGTTCCGCTGGATGACCGCGTTGACCTTGATGGGCGCGAGGCCTGCCTGCTGCGCGTGTTTGATACCGTCGAGCACCTCATCGAGTCCGCCGAAACCGCCGCTCATGCGGGCAAAGACACCGGGATCGAGGCTGTCGAGACTGACGGTGATGCGGTGCAATCCGGCCGCCTTGAGCTCCGCCGCATGCTTCGCCAGCAGAAAGCCGTTGGTCGTGAGGGCGACATCCTCGATGCCCGGGATCGTCGTGAGATCACCGATGAGATCGGATAGATTCGCGCGCAGCAGCGGCTCGCCTCCCGTCAAGCGAAGCTTCGTGACGCCGAGGCCCACGAACAGCCGCGCCAGCCGCACGATCTCGTCGAACGAGAGCCGCTCGGCGGATTTCAGGAACCGGTAGCTCTCGTGGTACTGCTCGCGGGGCATGCAGTACGGGCAGCGAAAGTTGCAGCGGTCCATCACCGAGACGCGCAGATCGCGCAGGGGGCGATCGAGGGTATCGCGGGGCCGGGACCTGCTCAGGGGGACGAGAACTTCTGCGGGCGGCATGACACTCACCAACGGTATACCGTTGTGACAAATCCCCGGGGGTACGCGTTCGGTCCGGGGGGCAGCTGCACGAACCCATCGGTTCCGACGAGGGCCGTGAAGTCCCCGGAGCCGTTGGTGGGGCGCGGCAGGGCCCAGGTGCGGCCCGCATCGTCGATCTCGAGCTTCACGGGCAGGAAGACGGTGAGCTTGATCGAGACCGTCACGGCTTCACCGAGCGCAATGCGTTCCGGCGGCTGAGCGGCCTGCCCCATGGCCGCGAACAACGCGGGCAGGACGTAGCGGGACACGCAGATGAGCGTGGAGACCGGATTGCCCGGTAGCGCGAAGACGGCGGCCCCCGTCGGCGCCACGCCGAACCACAGCGGCTTTCCAGGTCGCTGCGCAACACGGTGGAACACCTCGCGCGTGCCGAGGGCCGCGAGCGCTCGGGGCACGAGATCGAAGCGCCCGGCCGACACACCCCCGCTCAGAATGAGGACGTCGTGCGTATCGAAATGGAATTTCAGCCGGCTCTCGAGCGCTTCCGCCTCATCGCGCACATGGTCGTCCACGACGCGCTGGAACCCGCGGCTGCGCAGCGCCGCGATGATGCCATACACGTTCGACCGGCGGATCTGATGCGCGAGGATGGGCTCGCCCGGCTCGACGAGCTCGTTGCCCGTCGAGAGCACGGCCAGCGTCGGCTGACGACTCACGCGAATGCGCGCGAGTCCCGCGGAGGCGGCGACGGCCACCTCGGGGGCCATGAGCCGTGTTCCGGCGGCGAGGAGGAGCGCTCCCTGATGCGCGTCGCTGCCCCGGCGGTGGATGTTTTGCCAGGGCTCGATGGCCGTTTCGGTCGTGAGCTCGGCTGCGCCGTTCTCGAGCCTGATCTGCTCCACGGGGACCACCGCATCGCAGCCGGCGGGCAGGACGGCCCCCGTCATCACCTCGATGCACGATCGCGGCCCGGCGAGGGTGAGCGGCGGGTCGCCCGCGGCCTGCATCGCCTGGACCCTCAGGCACCGTGCCCCATCGCGCGTCGCGGCGCTATCGAGGGCAATGCCATCCATCGTCACTCGGTCGAAGGGCGGCTGATCGCGCTCGGCGTAGACGTTCTCGCGCAGCACGGCGCCCGAGCACTGGGCGAGCGGCAGCGACTCGATGGGCCGCGGGGGCAGGTGCTGCTCGATCAACTGCTCGGCTTCGACGGGGATCAACATGGGACCGGGCGCTCGAAAGCCTCGAGCGCGAACTTCGGAGCGCGTCAGCTCTTCTTCTTCTTCGCGTTGAAGATTCTCACTTGCTCGTTGAAGCGGCTCGTGACGGCCGTCGCCGCGTCAACCGCCGCGTCGTTCTTCTGGATGTAGACCTTCTCCAGCTCGGACTTCTGGTCCTTGCTCATATTGGGGTCGGCCTTGGCGAGCGCCGTATCGTGCTCGAGCTTCAGGCAGTCCGTATAGGCCTTCACTTGTGCGTTGTAGTCCTTCAACTGGTTCATCGCCGCAATCATCTCCTGCATGCTCGCAGTGTTGCCGTCCGGAACCTTGTCGGGCGCCCGCGGATAGCTGCAGTCGGCGTATGCCTGTGCGCTCGCGAGGGCCGCGAGGACGAGAATCGACGCTAGGGTCTTCATTTTAGGTGGCCTCCTCGGGGCTATCTTAAGCGATTTCCCGGGCGGCCATCGAGCAAAGCGGCTGCCGAGCGCGCGGCAATGTCGGTAAAATCCCCCAGTCGCGCCCGTAGCTCAGTTGGATAGAGCATCAGGCTTCGAACCTGAGGGTCGGGAGTTCGAATCTCTCCGGGCGCGCGCAGCGGTTCGTCAGGAAGGGCACGCCCCCGGAAGTCAGCACTGCGGCTGGCCGCTCGCTCCCGCCTTCACCAGGCACACGGTCGTCGAGAAGGAGAAGGGTGGCTGGTGGGGATCTTTGAAAAAGAGCTCCGCGTACAGCCCGGTGTAGCCGTCGCCGGCGAGCGGCGCGCTGCAGAGGTAGCCTCCGCTCGCGCGGGCGCACGCGTGTGAGCTCCATCGGGACGCGCGAAAGTCACGCGACGCGCTGCTCGCCGTCCAGGCGAGCACGCGAACGGGCGCGCGATTGGCGCGCACCGATAGCTGCAGCTGACCTTGCGCCACGCTCCCGAAGCTCCACACTGGCTGCGGCAGCGCCTGGTTGCGGGCCGAATAGCGGTAGAGCGCGCTCAAGCCGCCGATCAGCCGATCCGTGTCTTCGAGGTCGTGCGTCTGGTTCGGCAACTCGAGCACGCGCTTCTCCCCGGGGAGCGCACCCCAGTAGAGCTCGAGCGCATCGACGGGCCAGTACGGATCGTTGGTTCCGAGGAGGATCAATTTCGGCATGGTGAGCCGGGCTCGATAGCGGTAGGGGTCGACGATCGAGACGAGCTCCCGTCCCAGGGGGGTATCCAGACGCTCGGGAAGGTGAGCGGCCTCGTAGTCGTGAATCTCCCCCGAGAGCGCGCCGAAGGATGCCCGTTGCAGCGCGAGCTGCTCGGGGATGTCGAGCATGGCGATCACCATCGGGGCAACGCTCGCGACCCGGCGGTCGACGGCCGCCACGAGCCATGAGGTCCAGCCCCGCTTGGAAGCCCCGGCGACCGTGAAGCGCTCGATCGGGATGCCCCAGTGCTCGAGCGCGAGTTGCTGGGTGGCGTCCATCGCGCGCGCTGCGCTCTTCACCATCGGCAGCAGCAGCGGCCAGTCTGCATCGCCCGTCTTCAGATACTGGTCGAACGTATAGGCGATCAAAGCGTCCTCGCGCAGACCGAAGATCGGCTCGAACGGCACCTGTCGAATGACGGCGACCGGTGCGCGGAGCACTTCGGCGAGATGCTCGAAGACCTCGGCATCGGCCGGCACCGCGGCACCGATTCCGTACTCATACTGCGGGTGCCAGCTGCCTCCATCGATATACAGAAACGCCTGGCGGTGAGGCATCTCGAGCCTCGCAGGCTTGATGACGAACAGCTGGTGTTGCCACGCGATGCCCCGCCACGTCTGGGAGGTGAGGATCGCCTCGACGAATTCCGATGATCCGATCCGGCCCGCGCTCACCTGGCGCCAGGAGTAACTGGAATCGGGCCCCGACACGTACTGCTCGAGATCGTCACCGGAGGCCCGGGCGTGCGGTGCGGCCGCGCACATCAGCAAGGCGCACGCGAGTGCCGCGATCGCGCGCGCTCCTGCGCCGAGACCGGTGGAGGCTCTCGGGCTCATGGCGCCACGATGCGCACCGGTAGATTGCCGAAGCGAAAACCGGAGATCTGCCAGCCCATCATGCGGCCGCTAAACGCCCGCACGCCCCGGTCCTCTCCGGCCGCTCCGGCGGCGACCATCAGCGGCATCAGGTGCTCCTCCCGCGGATGCGCGCAGCGCGCCGCGGGCGCCTGCGTCCAGTGGAGGAGCCCTGCGTTGCGCGCCTGCGTGTCGGGTGCGCACACCGTCTGTGCGAGCCAGCTGTCGAACTGCTCCGAGTCAGGAATCCGCGCGTTCTCGAGCGAGGCGATCTGCAGGTTGTGAAAGCTCATGCCGCTGCCGACGATGAGAATCCCGCGCTCGCGCAACGGGGCGAGCGCCGCCCCGATGCGCAGGTGCGCCGCGGGATCCAGTCCGCGTTGCAGCGACATCTGCAGGATCGGCACGTTCGCCTGCGGATAGATGAGCTTGAACGGCACGAAGACCCCGTGATCGAGCCCGCGTCGGCTGTCCGCGCGCGTCGCAACCCCGGCGACGGCGAGCAGATCGCGCACCTCGCGGGCGAGCTGCGGCGCTCCGGGCGCGGGGTATTTGAGACGATAGGTGTGTTCGGGAAAGCCGTAGTAGTCGTAGAGGAGCGGGGGATGCTCCTGCACGTTCAAGGCGACCGGATCCTCCTCCCAGTGTCCGGAGACGACGAGCACCGCCTCGGGTGCTCGCGGGATCGATGACGCCAGGCCCGCGAGCCAGCGGGCAAGCTCCGTCCACGGGTCGGGCGTCGGATACGGCCAGTCCATGAAGAAGCACGGTCCGCCACCGTGCGGAATGTAGAAGGTCGGCAGGGTTTCGGAGGCTCCGGGCACGCGTGCGGCCACTCCTTGCAGCGCTTCAACATATCATTGTAGCGCTCGTCGATCCGCCGGGACGCGCGGCCGGGGAGCTCAAGCGCGGGGGCTCCTGGCCGATACGGATCGATGGAGATACGAGCCCCTGGCTTGACATAGCATCGATGCCCCCCGCCGGTCGCCCGACATTGCCCGGGACGACGAACGCCGCGCGATCTCGCCTGCCCAGAGGGTCGGAGGGCGGCGCTCGCCCGCTCGCGCGTCGTCTCTTGACCGCGGCCGCCTGGACGCTGTTCATCGCGCAGGTGCTGTTCGCGCTCGCGTTTGCCGGCTACGGGCTCGGGCACTCAGCGCGCAGCCTGTGGACGGCCGCGTGGCTGCTCCTGCTCTTGAGCGCACCGTGGGGGTGGTACGGACTCACGCGCAGGGTCCGCGCGTTCGAGGCGATGGCGCTGCGCGAGCGGCGGGCCGACGACGAGCGGCGCCGCGCGGCCGAGCATCTGGCCGTCATCGCGGCCAACGTTCCGGGCATGATCTTTCAGTGGCGCCTCGATGCCGACGGACGCACGCCGCGCTATCTGTATGCGAGCCCGGGCGCGCGCGACCTCTACGGCGTGACTCCCGAGGAGCTGATGAGCGCCGAGCGCAGCATGGCGGACTTCCTCGTCAATCCCGAGGAGAACACGCTCGACCATGCCGCCATGCTGCACTCGGCGGCGACCCTGACACCCTGGCACATCGAGCACAGCTTGATCACCGCCGAGGGACAGCTGCGCTGGCTCGAAGCGCACGCCAACCCGCAACGCAACGCGGACGGCAGCACGACCTGGACCGGCTACGTGAGCGATGTGACGCGGCGCAAGCTCGCCGAGCAGGAGCTGCGCGTGAGCGAGGAGAAGCTGCGCAGCCTCTACGATCTCTCACCGCTCGGCATCGCGCTGAGCGACGGCGAAGGACGGTTCCTGCAGACCAACCAGGCGATGGAGATCATCACGGGATACTCGCGCCAGGAGCTCGCCGCCACGAACTGGTGGGACTGGACGGTCGACAACGGCAGCGATGAGCAGCGCCGACGCATCGAGCGATTGGTGAGGAACGGGCGCTTCGGCCCCCTCGAGAAGGAGCTCACGCGCAAGGACGGCGCCAGGATTCCCGTCCAGATCACCGGCATCATGGTGACCGCGAGTGACGGCACGCGGCTCATCTGGTCGATGATCGAGGACATCGCCGACCGCAAGCGCGCGGAACAACGCATCTCGTTTCTCGCCTATCACGACCCGCTCACCGGTCTCGACAACCGCATGGGGCTCAAGACGCGGCTCGCGGAGGCCCTGGCGAGCGCCTCGGCGGGTCGCACTCGAGTCGCCGTGATGATGCTCGATCTCGATCGCTTCAAGGCCATCAACGATACCCTCGGTCACGACGCCGGCGATCGCGTGATCGGAGAGCTCGCGCGTAGAATCCGGGGCGTCGTGCGCGAATCGGACATCGTCGCGCGGCTCGGCGGCGATGAGTTCGTGGTGGTTCTCGGTAATCTGCGGGCGGACGCGTCGATCGAGGCGCTCGTCGGCAAGATCTTCGAGCAGCTGCGCGGCCGCATCGATGTGGATGGGAGCTCGGTTCATCTCACCGTGACCGCCGGCGTCAGCGTCTTCCCGACGGACGGTCTCGATGGGCAGACGCTCATGAAGCGAGCCGACATCGCGATGTATACCGCCAAGAGTCGCGGTCGCGACCTGTGCCAGATCTATCAACCGGCGATGACCCAGCTCGCCGACCAGCGGCTCGGGCTCGAGGCGGAGCTGCGCGATGCCCTCGCCGAAGGCCAGTTCGTGCTTCACTACCAGCCGCAGATGGACACGCTCTCCGGGCGGCCGACGGGCGTGGAGGCGCTGCTGCGCTGGAACCATCCGACGCGCGGGCTCATCGCCCCCGCGCTGTTCATTCCGATCGCCGAGGAGACCCGGCTCATCGAGCCGATCGGCGAGTGGGCGCTCGCGGCGGCGTGCCGCGACATGCGCGCCTGGCTCGACCAGGGTGGCGAGCCGCTCACGGTCGCCGTCAATCTCTCGCCGCTCCAGTTCGCGCGCGAGGATCTCGCCGAGCGCGTGGCCGCGGCGCTCGCCACGAGCGGCCTGCCGCCCGAGCGGCTCGAGCTCGAGATCACCGAATCCGCCGCGATGAGCGCACCGGAGGTGGCGGCGCGCAGCCTCGCGCGGCTGAAGCAGCTCGGCGTCTGCGTCGCGATTGACGACTTCGGCACGGGCCATTCCTCGCTCGCGCGGCTCAAGATGTTCAACGTCGATCGCCTGAAGATCGACCAATCGATCGTCACCGACTGTGCGGCGGATGCCTACGATGCGGCGCTCTGCAAGGCGACCATCGCGCTCGGTCGCGCCCTCGGCCTCGAAGTGGTCGCCGAGGGCGTGGAGACGCCCGAGCAATGGCAGTTCCTCGCGCAGGAGCATTGCACGTCGGTACAGGGGTACCTGTTCGCCCGGCCCATGCCGGCTGCGCAGGCATTCCAGTTCCTGCGGGCAGCGCTCGCCGCGCCGCGGCTGCGGGCCGTTCCGAGCAGCCGTGCTTGACTTACCCACGGGCGGTCTCGATAGTTTCCCGCCATGGGCACACCCGCGCATGCCGCGCGCGCCGGGGCGAACCCGCGCACGCTCGAGAGCTCGATCAACTATGCCGCGCCGATGTCCGTGAGGCCGCGGTTTTACGCGAACGATCACTCGCGGGACGTGCTCGCGCTCGATCCGAGAAGCGTCCGCATCGAGGACGCGCGCGCGTGCGACCCGGCGCCCTCGCTCGAGCGCGAGGGCATCGTGCTCGTTCGCCATCGGAGCGCCGTCGCGGACTTTCGCGACACGCCCGAGGTCGCCGCGTCGTATCCGCTCGAGATCGAGAGGCTCGTTCTCGAGCTCGCGCGCGCCGATGCGGTCGTCGTGACGGGGACGGGCGTGCTGCGGTTCGCGGAGCGCTCGCCCGATTGCGGCCGGCTCAACAACTCCCACCCGGCGCGGTTCATTCACGTGGATTGCTCCGCCGCGACCGCGGCGCAGTTCGCGGAGCGCTCGCGGCCGGCGGATCGCGCGGGGCGTGTGCGGCGGTTCGCGCATTACAACATCTGGCGGACCTTCTCTCCCCCGCCGCAGGACGTGCCCCTCGCCGTGTGCGATGCGCGCACGGTCGAGTCGCGGGATCTCGTGCCGGCCGACGCCGTTTTCGATGTGTCCGGTCAGCCGGAGTGGTCGTTCGAGGGCCTGGTCGTGCGCTTCAACCCCGGGCATCGCTGGCTCTACTTCTCGAACATGACGCGCGACGAGGCGCTCCTCTTCAAGACGAGCGATTCATCGCCCGAGGAGCCGCGCCAGGTGCCGCATAGCGCATTCGACGATCCGAGCTGTCCGCCGGACGTGGTGCCTCGGGCGAGCATCGAGATGCGAGCGACCGCATACTGGTTCGAGTAGCAGCGGCCCCGCCACCCCGCCACCCGGTAACTCTGCGACCCTGCCTCGAGCACCTGACGCTCGCGGCGTGAGGGATGTCACGCGAACCGAACGTATATGGCGGGTGACTGCCGCCGATAGGAAGCGCACACCCGTGTCGCGGGCCTTGCACGCCAGCCTCTTGCTGGGTTGCGGCGCGGCAGCGCACAGCTTCGCTGAACCAAGCCCGCAAGCGAATGCCGCGACCCAGAATGATCGCGCGCCATTGCAAGAGGTCACGGTCACCGCGCAGCGCCTGAGTTTGATCGGCACCGCGACCACGGCCAGCCAGGGCGTGGTCGTGAACAGCGAGATCGCCCTGACCCCGGCCTACCGGCCCGGCCAGGTCCTCGAGACCGTTCCAGGCCTGGATGTCACCACGCATAGCGGCGAGGGCAAGGCCAACCAGTATCTGATGCGCGGTTACAACCTCGATCACGGCACCGATCTCGCGGTGTTTGTCGACGGCATGCCGATCAACGAGCCGACCCACGCGCACGGGCAGGGGTACGCCGACATCAACTTCATGATCCCGGAGCTTGCGACCGACATCAGCTATACGAAGGGCACCTACTACGCCGACGAGGGGGATTTCGCCTCGGTCGGCTCGGTGCACATCAATTATCTCGATACCATTCCCGAGGAGGTCGCGGTGAGCGGCGGAACCGAGGGCTTTCAACGCGACTTCGCTGCCGGATCGACGCCCGTCGGCAGCGGCAACCTGCTGGGTGCCGTGGAGGTCCAGCACTACGATGGGCCGTGGACCCTACCGGGCGATCAGCGCAAGCTCAACATGGTGCTGCGCTTCAGCGCAGGCGACGCTGAGAAGGGCTATACGCTCACGGCGATGTTCTATCACGATCTGTGGAATGCACAGACCGATCAGCCCGAGCGCGCCCTCACCGAGGGCCTGATCTCCTCGCGCTGGAGCGAGCTCGATCCCTCGGATGCCGGCTATGCACAACGCTCGAGCCTCTCGTGGGCCTTTCACGAGGCGCTCGGCGACGGCGTGCTCACCACCAATGCGTACGTGATCAGCAATCATCTGACGCTGTGGAATGACTTCACGCATTTCTTGATCGACCCCGTGAACGGCGACCAGGAACAGCAGCACGAGGACCGCACCACGGTCGGGGGCGATGCGAGCTACGCCTGGACGGTGCAGATCGGGGGCATCGGCAACGACTGGCTGACGGGCGTGCATGGTCGCTTCGATTACAACGACGTTGAGCGTCTACCGACCGAGGATCGCATCCCCCTGACGGCCGCGCAGCTCACGGCCGTCGATTACCCCGCGTACTACTCGGAACTCGACAGCGTGCGCCTGAGCAGCGTCGCGGGCTTCGTCGAGGACACGACGCATTGGACGGACTGGTTTCGCTCGGTGCTCGGCTTGCGGGAAGACTACATGTACGGCAACGACGTGGGCACCTGGTACGG
>Ga0335074_10000368_pt1 | contig 66104 bp, 70 predicted proteins | sample Lox_Sample_23_FD_206715 | JGI IMG/M metagenome (GOLD analysis project Ga0335074, IMG submission 206715) | Soil microbial communities from Loxahatchee National Wildlife Refuge, Florida, United States - Lox_Sample_2.3 | ecosystem: Environmental > Terrestrial > Soil > Wetlands | place: USA...
GGAACCTCCAGAACTTGCCGACATGAACGCCGCGGACCATCCCGTACCGTGCATACTTCTGAAGGGTTTTGGGAGCGACACCGATCATCGCTGCGGCCTGATCACTGTCAATCAGGGGCTCTGGCACTTTACGCTTGCGCGATCTGTGCAGGACTTTCTCTTCCGTTTGGGCCGGAACCATACGAAAACCTCCGATGGGGAATGCAGAGCGCAGAAAACGGCCCGTACGCTCTTGTGTAAAACCTGCCCCATCTGTGGATTTCGTGTCCAATAACTTTCTGTATTTCCGTAGTAAGTTTTGTGCATTACGGTTCAACACGTTGGAGACTGGAGCGGGTACCTGATCTCAAAATAGGTCGTTGGCAACGTTTTTGGCTGGGGATGCATCGTGCAATACAGGCAGTGCAAACTAATCATGCATATAGACGTGAATAGTCAACAACTACAACGTCCGACTCCCACCGCTCTGGGCGGACGCAAGAGCTGAGCAAGTAGAAGCACCCGCCCCACCCTGCCTTGGTCCTGCAGAGGGAGTCTGCGTCCCGGGCAGGTGATCTATGGCTTCTTCCAGTCGCCAGAAGCGCAAGCAAGCTGTGTCGGCAGACACGCTTCGCATCCGCGATTTTGCTCTTCTTCTCGCCTTATACGAAGCCGGCAACCTCACGGGGGCGGCACTTCGCGTCGGGATCACCGAGCCTGCCGCCAGCCAACAACTCCGTTCAATTCAGCGCCGCGTGAAGATGCGCCTGCACGAATCGAATCACGGCGGCGACAAGCTCACCGCCGAGGCCCTTGCCCTGCTTCCCGCCGCGGCGGATATCGTACAGGCATACCATCGCGGAATGCACGACGCCAACGAAGCTCGCCATGGCGGCCAGCGTGAACTGCGAATCGGAGCATCCTCATTTCTTCCAGAGCACTGGCACCGGCTCCTGGAGTCTGTCGAAATGCAGGTTCATCGCAATATCAAGCTGCATCTCGACCTGGCTAACACCGAGCAATTGCTTTCGGCGCTCCAAAGACACGATCTTGACGTTGCGCTTGTGATCTCCCCGCCGCGAAATGGAAAGCTGACAAGCCGGTGTGTGGCGAAGAGTTCTTTCATGATCGTTTTTCGAGAAGGGCATGCACTTGCCGGCCGCCAGTCGGTGAACCTGACCGAGGTCGTGTCCTATCCCTGGATTTTCTTTCACAAGAGCGACCATCCGTGGCTGCATGATCTGATTCTGCGCCGAGCTGAGGCGGCTGGCGACGGAGTGAGAATTCAGCATCGCGTAAACCACTTTGATCACGTCCCACGGCTCCTCACTGACGATAGGGTACTGGCATGGCTGACCCCGAGTGGCGCTGAGCGCATCGCCCGTCCGGGTCTTGTGGCAAGACCACTCGACGATCTGGAGATTCGCCTGGAGACGCACCTTGCCGCGTTAACCAGCAACACGTCGCCGCTTGTTGCCGAATACTTCCGATGCTTCCTGGCGCAGCTCGAAGAGGATCATTCGCCGGTGCAGCTGGTGCTTCCGTTGGCCGGACCTATCATGAATCAAAGCTGGAACGAAGCCAGGCGATTGTACAAGGTATCGGCATAACGGCGATCAGGACGGCTGAATGCTGGTTGAGCGGCCAAGCGGTCCGGGAGTCATTTCCCACAAGCGCTCATTCAAGGTTTAAGTCGTACCCAGGAAGAGTGCAGCCACCGTGTGCGGCGCATTCCGAAGAGAGCGAATCAAAGGTGCGCTCAAACGAGCTGTACTCGCGGTAATCCTTCACCGCGACGGTCAGCATCCAGGAACAGATTCCCGCGAAGAGGATAAGGGCCGTCCACTGCTTAATGGATGGGGATTTCCGAAACGCAGCAACCATAGCTCATTCTCCATAGAATTTGGTGGAACGGCAAATCGAGACTCTTTGGGAAGCACCTATCACCGCGTTCACTCCGCCTTGCGGGTGTATTCTGTCGTCCAACTAAGCAAATCTCACAGGTTCCTGCCGATTTGAGGCATTACCGCACGAAAGGGCTAATCATGCAAGACCAGAGACAACTCTTTGATTTCATGCTGAGCCGAGTACAGGAGATGTCCGTAGAAGATGGCTTGAAGCCTCCTCAGGCGTTCGCCAAATGGTTCGCGAAGACTTATTTCTTGAATCCGCAGAAATATTTTCCATCAGATGGCAGCGGCGATGGAAAGGTGGATAGCTTCTTCGAGGTGAGCGATGGAAACTCTGTGCGACATTTTCTCTTAAACACGAAGTTCACCGAGCGCTATGACGCCCTTGCCCCACCATCATTCTATGACGAGATTACCCGATTCTGGCAGGCATTCGCCAACAAAGCCAACCGGAAACCTTATCTCTCGGTTGTGCGTCCGGAGCTGCGGCAGCGGTATCAAAAACTGTTTACCTATTACGACGACGACAGGGCGCACTTATTGTTTGTCACGAATCACAAGCGAAACGAAAGGCAATACGAGTCGGTCAAGGCAGCTGGAGTTCAGATCTTTCATCTCAACGATCTGCTTCAATTTGTCGTGGACTATATCGAAGATGCGATGCCCCGGACTCCCACCCTGAAGCTTACGGGCATCAACACCGTTCTATCGGCTGACAAGCGGGACACAAATGTCCCGACGTCAATTGTCTTTGCCAAATTGGTAGATCTCATCCGGTACATGCAAGATGACGACCCGTACGATCTACTTTTCGCTCGGAACATCCGACTCAAACTCCCGCACTCCAAAGTGAATCCTGAAATTGCTGCAACGTTTCGAGACGAACCTGCCGAATTTGTTTTCAGCAACAACGGGATCACAATGTTATGCGAAGGTCACTCTCATGATCCAGGTACTCAAGAGGTCGTTATCGAAAATCCGCGCGTTGTGAACGGCTCGCAAACGCTACATAGCATCCGAGACGTGACCACACCATCGACAACAGCACGGGTGATGACGAGGATTATCCAAGTCCGCCCTCCCAGTGCCGTTGACTTTTCATATGAAGCTGCGAAGCGTAGAGAGATCATTGAGAAAATCTCGATTCGCAGCAATCTTCAGAATCCAATCAAAAAATGGAATCTGATTTCGAATGACGATTACCAACACACTCTTGCGCGATTCTTCCGGAAGAAGCGGCTATATTACGAGCGACGAGACGGTGAATGGTCTCAGCGGCGTACTGAGCTCAAGAGCGTCGGAATCCGCCGCGGTCCACATATCAAGTATCTAACGCAGCTAGTTGCCAGCTATCATTGGGACAAGAAATACCTTGGGCCGGCCGCTGCGAGGAGGGGCGTGGGGTCCCTATTCGAGGACAGGCCCTACGACGGCATTAGGAAAACAACGCCCGAACTGGCCTACCAAATATATCTTTTCGGCGAAATCCTTGACGATTGCCTCCGTCAGCTTTCTGCATCGAGACAGTATATCGACGAGTTTGGCACGTATTTGAGATTGGCAACATTCTCCCTCTGTATCAAGAACCTCCAGGCAGTCGGTGTGAAGTTTGGTGATTCAAGTTTCACCAATGTTCTTGAAGGGGGTGGGATGCCAGCCGGCAAGTGGTGTGCATTTTTCAAGTCGGCGCTGGATGAGCTCCGCACCGTTTATAAACAGGAAGCGAAGAGGTACCGTAAAGAAACCGGCAGACAACTGAGTGTCGCAAATTTTTCTAAAACCCTAGAATACGTCAACAAGATCCTGCAAAGACCAAGCTCGCAGCATTGCCGTAAGGCGGCTCGGCAAATCGCAAGCATCCTCAAAACATAATGGTGGTGGCAAGCCCCAACTCATACAGCATGGCAATACAAAGAGAGGAGCCGGTGTCGATGCCTCCGCGCCAATTCGACCGCCCGCGCAAATCGCCCTGCTGCACATCGAAGCTGCGGCTTGGAGCGGGCTGTTCTCGGGGATACCGCGTCCGCAATCTTTGTCGCGGCGCTGACCGTCGGGCGGGCGCAGAATGTCGCCCCCGGCGCACGTCCGGGGCATCATGCAAGGGCGGGCAGGCGGGCAGCCGAACATAATAATGCGGAGCCGATCGTGCTGGCTCCGCGAGAGGTCTATTGGTGATAGGAGGTTAGGCCGCTGCTCTTTTCGTCGGCTTTGACGCCGATTTGGGCGCGGCCTTCTTCGTGGTTTTGGCCTTCTCTTTTGCCGCGAACTCCTGTTTGACGGTCGCGGAAATCGCGTCTACGTCCACTTTGTAGGCGTGCGCGGCATCGCGGAGAATCTTCGCAGCGTCATTCTGGTTGTGCATGGACAGCAGAATCGCCGTCTCCACCAAGATGCAGCCCAGCTTGCTCTCCTCGGCTTTAGGGAGAAACGCGGCCAGCATCTTTGCCGGGGCCGCATCGTCCTTGGGCTTGCCGATGCCGTGTTGCCGGATCAGAACGGACAGGCGCCGTTCGTCCAGCATCGCGGTGAGCCGCTCGGCCAGAAAAAGCAGGTCGCGTTTCATCAGCCGGACGGGAACCGCATCGCCGATGGCTTTGAGGACGCGCATTCCGGTGGTTTGCGCGATGGCCTCCTCGCGGCGGCGCTTCTCCTGTTCGGCCTTGAATCCGGCGTCGGCGTGGTTGCGCTGCTGCTGCCGTTTTGGGTGGTGAATGGGGCACTCGGAATTGGCGCAGACTCTCTTCGTCTCGCCCTTCTCGGTGCCTTCCGTAACGATGGCTTCGGTGGTGTACTTGCACGTCTTGTATTCCGGCCAGTCGCGTTCGTTCTTGTTCTTCGGTTTCTCCCGCCTGACTTCGACGTACTTGTTGCGCGGAATGATCGGGCTGCCTTCGGCGGGTTTTCCGTAGGCGGTGCTGATCTGTACCAGCTTCGGCTTGGCGGCAACGGTCTGCATTACGTGCGCGTCGATTTTGACCGCGTAGCATTTCGGATCGCTGCACGAATCGGGCTGGTTGGCTCCAATCTCGGCAAAGAGCAGCGTGTTGTGGCCCGTGCGCTTGGGGCAATCAATGCAGGAACCGGCCTCGGGCACAAGCAGTGCGTCCTCTTTCGAGAACGGCGCGGCGGCAAGCTCCAGCAAGATGTTGTGCTCAATCCACTGCTGGAGATGGCGGACGGGGAGCAGAATGCGCTTGGGCCTCTTGCCGTTGGTGTACGTTTCCTGATAGCAGGCGGCGAGCGCTTCCTCCTGTTGCTCAGGCTGAAGTTTTGCCAGCAAGAGCGCGTGGCCCACGCCAATGTCGTCCTTGGCGAAGGATTCGGTCACTGCCGGGGCAAGCTGGGCAAGGCGGGCGCGGGCCGCGACGTATGCAGGCGATTTGCCGCACTTCGCCGCGATCTGCTCCACGGTGTAGTCAAGGTGCAAAAGCGAGACATAGCCGGTCGCTTCGTCCAGAGGGTGAACATCGCGCCGTTGCAGGTTTTCAACGATGCTGGTTTCGAGGGCCTGCGCGTCGGTCAGTTCCACGATGCGCACAGGAACGGAATCGAGTCCGGCCAGTTGCGCAGCGCGGTAGCGCCGCGCCCCAGCTACGATCTCGTAGCTGTGGCCTTTGGGCCGAACCAAGAGGGGCGAGAGCACGCCCTGGGTTCGGATGGAATCTGCCAGTTCATTGAGCGCCGTTTCGTCAAAAGTACGACGGGGATTGGCGGGGGATTCTGTGAGATTCAGGATCGGCAGGTTGCGATACTCGGATTGCATTTCAACTGCGGTCGTCATGTCGGATTCTCCTGTTGAGGTTGTCGAGCGTTGAAGGCATGAGCGGGCCTTCGCCGTGCCGCGTGCCCGCTCGGGGAATGGCGGGCTATCGGCTGCGGCTGCGCACAAAGGCTTCGTAGTAGCCCTGTGCGCGGAGATTCTTATCCCACAGCCGCGCAAACTGTTCGTGCCGCCGTTTCAGCTCGGCAAGCGTGAACAGCTTTTGCTGGTCATCTCGGCATTCGGAATACTGCTCGACGCCGAGGTAGTCATTGCGCCAGTAGTAGGCGGATAGCTCGATTTCGCCTGACTCCCGGCGCATCTCGAAAAGCATTTCCGGGTCGCGCATCGCATCGCCGTTCTGCTGGCCGTAATGCGCGACGGAAATGGTTGGCAGTCCGTTGGGGCCGCTGATGCCGATCTCCTCAATGTCGAGCGGCATCCACGGCGGATTGTCGATGTGGAGATGGAAGCCGGGTTCAAGCGTCCCGGCCTCCGTGAGAATGCGGGCGATGGTCTGCATTACGCCACCTCCGCAACAGCCTCGTTCCTCGAAGTGGCTTCCTCCGGGCGGCTGGCCCGGAGGATGGTGGATGCGGTGCGCTGGATGACTTCAAGGCTTTCGGCCAGAAGTGCGGCGTTGCCTGCGTACATCTGGATGTAGTCGCTACTTGCGCGGCCCATCTCTAGGCCCACGGCCTGCCCTACGATGAAAGCCACGGCTTCGGCTTCTGTTTCGCGCACGGTCTGCGTTGTCATAGTGCGGCGCTCGGCCTTGTGTAGAAGCTCGTGCGCCGTCTCGTGTACCAAGCTGACGAATTCCTCGGCCTTCGACTGGCCCGGCAGCAGGGCTATCTTTCCGCCGTAGCTGACGCCAAGGGCCGGGGCGATCTTCTCGTTGAATTCGAGGGCGATGTTCTGCTGTGCGAGGAAATCGATCAGCCGGTCGCGGTGCTCGCCCACTTCGCCGGTGATGGTGTGCTCAAATTCGGGCAGGTCCGTGCCTTCGGTCTGCGCCACATCGAACACGTACACGGCGCGGAAGCCGATCAGTACGGACTGAGGCTTGGTTTCCGGTTCCGGCTCGGCGGCTGTATCTTTCCGGTTGCGCCGGTAACCGATCATCGGGGCGAGAATCTGGATGCCTTTCTCGCCCTTCTTCACAAACCGGCCCATCTCGTTCCATGAGCGGATGCCCGCTACTCTTGTGGCCGTCGGGCGCTGTCTGGCGATCTGCAAAATGTTCCCGAAACTGTAGGAATGGAAACGGGCCATTGCGTTCAGGTAAGCGGTGAGGGTTTCGCTCTTGCCCGCTTCAAGCTGCTGGATGAGGTAATCCACGGCCTGCTTGATGAGCAGTTGCGTGGGGTTGTCGCGCTGTGAGGTCCGCTGCTGATAGGGCGAGTCGCTGCGGCTCCGCTGCGCCGCATTTTTCCTGTGCGGCGCGGCGTTACGGCTGGTCGTTGCGCCATTGCTCGCGTTGGCTGCTGTGGTTGTTGCGATGGGGAATGGCATGTTGTGCTCCTGCGTAGCCCCGTGGGGCCGATTGGCGTCCAGAAGCAAGAGCACCCAAACCTAATTTTTTTCGTTGAGTGCCCCCGCTTCATGGCTCTTTGCAACGGGCGGAGGCGGGAAGGTTCGGTCAAGGCCGCGCGTTTTGTGCGCGTTCATCACAGCGTAGCGGAGAGCCTTGACAGGTTCTTCCCGTCTCTGCCAGACCGTTGCCTGAAGCGGGGGCACTTGACGAAGAAAGAAATTCGGTGGAACTTCCTTATTGCTGTATGCACTTCGGGGGCGGGCGTTGCGGGGCAGGAACAGGCCCCGCTGAGGAGGGTGGTGGAAGACGCGGAACGCGGCTGGATCAGGGAGGATGCTTCCTCCCTCCGAAGTGAAAGAATAGGGGCGTAATGAGACGAACGGCTTTCATACTCGGTGCTGGCTTTTCGGTAGGCGCGCAGTTTCCGCTTATTCGCGGCCTGAAGGAACTCGTGATCAAATCCGTGGAAGTGGAACAGCACCCTATCTACGCCGCGTCCCTCAGGCCGGGACGCGGATTCGTGCGCGGGGAGTTTTATGACGGACTCGATCAGGTAGACGAGAATTCACAGCGGGGCTTTGAAGAATTGCTTATCGCGTTGCGTCATGCCTGTGCAAATGCGAACGACTACGATCCACGGTACACGACGTTGCGGGTTCTGAGGATCGGTTGCGCGCGCCTTTTGTGGCGGATGCAGAATGCGATCGGCCGCATTCCTGCGAGCTATGAGAATTTCGCTCAGCGATTTTTCAAGCCGCCCGAGATGCGGGGCAACATGGTGATTTCCTTTAACTGGGACTTGCTTTTTGAACGGTCGCTTCTGGAGGCGATTATTCCATGGCAGTACAGTATCAGTTCTTCCGGCCTAACTGCGGTTCTCAAACCACATGGATCGATCAACTGGAGTTCGTGGATGGAAAGCGGCGGACTGTGCGACTATGAAGGGTGGCGCCCCATCGCAGCGGGAAGCAAACTGTGCTTTGATGCGTTACAACCCCTCGTTGATCCGGACGTAGATGAGATCAATCCGGACTATCGTTACATGCTCTTTCCCGGTGATCCCGAGTTGCCCGAACAGAACGCAAATTTGAAGCTAATCTGGTCCGATGTGGGGACCGCGTTAGGAATGTGCGAAGCCTTGGTGTTCATCGGGTACTCGCTTCCCGAGTACGACTCGTATTCGGCGGAGGTGTTTCGGCGGTACAGCGCGGGCAGGCGGGTGGAGGTCTACAATCCGTCTACCGAACATCTCGAACACTTCCGGCGGCAGTTCGGAGACCACGTCGAGTTGTTTGCGCAGAAATTCGAGGAGTGCCCGTATGCGCAAGCTTCGTAATTGGACGCGTAAAGACAATCTATCTTTGTGGCGAATGTATGCGAAACCGCAACTGCAAGGCGCCAGCACGGCTTGGCACGACGATGTCTAGAGCCGGACGAAAACATATGAATTGATGTGCGATGGACCAAGTGAGATGACATCTCCGGGTTTCAACTCCGCCGCTGGTTCTTTATCCGACTCTGTTCGGAGTCGTTCTCCATTCACGTACGTCCCGCAGGTGCTGCCAAGGTCCCGGACAAAATATCGCATTCGCTCGTCGCCTAACCTAAAAACCATTGCGTGGTACCTGGACACTTCACGGGGAACTAGACATGGAACATCTTGACAAAAAATGTCAACGGGCTTGTCCAACGGGTCTTCCATTGGGGTCGCCAATCGCCCCAACACGACCTCGTCGGCCATGATTGAATAGACTCCTTGCGTGTATGGACCCGAGCCAATCAGATAATCTCCATGCTCCAACCGTTCAATGATCAGGGCAATCTTGCCAACTCGCTCTAATTCGGATTGCGACAACAACAGAGATAAATCCTGCGCTCTGGCAGTTCGCGCAAGTTGGTCAATTTTGTTGGCTACTTTCACGATATCGTCGTTCAAAGCACGATCCCTCTCTTCCACAGTGAGAGCATTCCCGCATACCGTTCTCGAACCCTTGGATCAAGATGGCAGGCGCGTTCGAGTATTTCGATTGCGTCGTTGAGGGTGTCAGCTTGTTCCGCGAGCTTTCTCGCTTCCTCGACCAACCCCGAAGTGTCCTCAGTTGCAACCGGGGCCGCTGATGGACGCGGTTCGCAAGCAACAATATACTGAGCAAGGAAATCCTGTGCGGTAATTGGGCGTTCTTCATAATCGTGAGCCAGCGCACTTTGAAAAAGTGCGTTCCATTGATTTCCGAGGTCCGAACAAAAGTCAGAGACATTTGGAATTGACTGTACGCGCGATTCGCGCACAATACTGGCCATTTCAGACGCTGTTGCTGAGACGGAGAGCCCGACACGAAATGGATGCCTTCCGGCAAACAGCTCAAAGAGAACTATAGCGGCCGAGTATACATCCGTTGCCGTCGAGTGTTTCCCTAAGAAGCTCTCCGGCGCCATATAGAGGTACTTGCCGGCGGCACTCGCAACGAGAGACTGAGGATCTACGTGCTTTGCCAAGCCGAAGTCGCTGATTTTCGCGGACAGGCGCTCGTTGCTTCGGTCGATTAGGATATTTGTTGGACTAATGTCGCGGTGAATAATCGGTGGAACCTGCGAGTGAGCGAACGCGAGTCCAGATAGAATGTCCCTTCCCAACCCTATTCGGTCCTTAAGGGGCAGATTAGAATGCATTATGTTGAGGAGCGTACCGCCGTCAACATACTCCATGCTGAAGTAACCGTAAGTGTCGTCGGCGCGCTCAAATTCGTTTGCTTCAAATACGCGAACAATATGCGGGTGGCTGAGTTTCGTAAGAAGGTAGGCTTCTTCGAGCGCGTCAGTGCCCTCTTGACGAGAAAACACCTTCAGCGCCTGTAATCCCATATACCGATGCCTGGAAAGATAAACATCACCGAACGCTCCACTGCCAACGTGTCGCACGATGGTATATGTATCTCGGATTAACTCTCCAGCACCAAGCCGCTCCAGATTCACACCCCCTGTCCTCGCGCCTTACGAAGGCCAGCGTCGTCAAAACGCATATCGAGCTTTCCTTGTTGCCAAGTTGGCAACAAGCCAAAGAGGTCCCATACGATTGTTCGAAGCGAACTGATGTCCTCTCTTTTCAATGCTCTCAAACCCTCTTCCTTTAGCCGTTCGGCTTTCAGAGGATCAACGAATTCAGTCTCTTCGTAAAGCGTTGCAAATTGAGCTTTCCAGAAGTCATCCTGTGAAAGGGTTATGGCCCAATAAATGTCCCGGAGCCGCTGAACGCACTTCCTTAGCAAATCTAAGTCATGATTGGACTCGGCATCCGCAGCTGTCGTGAGGGTGTCCTTGTAATTTTGGTGCTGCTCGGGCTTGCCTAGAGCCTCGATTCGCGTAGTCGCATCCCTGAATCCGTCAAGATCGGCCAATAATAATTCCCACTCCGACGACATTTGGAGCGCATCGACGGACTGCTTAAACTCTATTAGCCGTTGCGCGGCTTTTTGGGCCGCGTCGTGATCTTCTGCAGCAGCTCTTTTCTCCCGCTCAATGACAATGATTTGATGACCGATTTGCGATCCGACCTTTTCGGGGGCGGCACGTTCGATCTCAGCCAACCGTTCTTTCTCTTTCCTGAGTTCAAATTCGATATCTTCAGGGCCGAGCTCCGGACGTTCTGGTCTGTACGTAATCTGTTTTGCTTCTCGGATAGACGGGAAAACCGCCTCTGCCGACAGTGTTTTCGATTCGTCCAATCGATACGTGATTTCTACTGTTTCACCGGCAGGCAGCGAACGCTTAATTTCGTCACCATTGAGCACGATCTCACCAATTTTTATGTTGCGGTCGGCGCGAGGATTATCGCCTTCGAGAACGTAAATCTTGAGAGAACTCTTCCTATTCCCCGCGACGACTTCGTGCGCAGTTACGAACTTCTGTGTGCCCTTCGCAGGAAGCGGAGACCCGTTCTGGATGATAATTTGGACTTGGTTGTCTTCCAGTGCCACTCCGAAGGCTCTCGATGTTGTAGCTTGTGCGGTAGCCAGACCGTGAGTAATCAAAAAACTGCACTCACTCGACGTCGAAATCAGTGCCCCTGAAGCATCACGAAGTTGGATATCGAAAGCGTTGGACTTTCTGGCACGAAGAACAACCGTGGTGTCAACCCTCCCATTTTCCGGCACAGCGATTGCCCCGCTGCTCCAGCCACCATCCGAGCGTGAGATAGAAAGCGTCGCGCCAGAATGAGCGGGCCGAACCGAAATTGCGATATCCGCGTCAAGATCAGCTGAAATTGGATTGTACGCAATCTTGATCTCCACCGAACCAACAGCTGCATCTTTCGATCTACGCGATGGGAGACGCTGCGTTGAAGCGAATAAAGCTGCGCCCGACGCAACGACCGTTAGAGGGTCCAGCCGGGATTCCACTCTTCCAAGTTCGTTGGCAACCATTTCTCGAATGTACGGAGTCTGTGTCTGTCCGCCGACTAGAAGTACCGCGGCTAGGTGATCTGGCGACATGCGAGCTTCTTTGAGAACCCGCCTACAAATCGTTATGCAGCGATCGGTGAGATGCTCCGTGGCTCTTTGCAGGTCGCTAGCAGTGATTTGAACGACCGTATCGATTTCATCGAAGTCGCCTCCAAGCCGGTTCACTTCAACATTGACAGTCGATGAAAGAGAAAGTGATTTCTTGGCATATTCTGCGACGTGCTTCAGTTTGGCCATCGCCCGCCGCGCAGTGCCATCGCGGGTCAATCGAAGGTGTCGGTATTCTGAAGCCAGCTGTTGACCGATGACCTCTACGAGCGACCAATCATAGTCCTTGCCGCCCAACTTTTCGTCTCCATCGTTTCCAACAACAACAAGTCTCCCTTCTCGGACAGCGAGAATCGACGTGTCAAATGTTCCGCCTCCAAGATCAAATACGAGGAGATTGCCGTCTAGGCTCTCGGCGCGATAGCCGTACGCCATTGCAGCGGCGACTGGCTCCTGCAGGAGCGGGCACATCTCAATTCCGGCGAGTTTCGCAGCCGCTTTTGTATCTTCACAGGATGGGATGAGAAACATTGCCGGAACAGTAATTACAGCCGCATTTATCTCTTCGTCCCCGAACCGAGAAGACGCACTCGCTTTCAGAACTTTCAGCACTTCGGATGACAACTCTGCGCCGGTCATGCGCCTGCCGGATTTCTTGAAAGTAAATCCGCTGTGACTGGCGTTCCCCATCCAACGCTTGAATTCGCTCACGGCGTTTTCCGGGTCATATTCGAGCTCGTCGTAGGCGTTTTGACCTACAACGATGGTGCCTCTTGCATCCATTTTCACCGCCGAAGGTGTTATCTCGCTTCCAGTCGCCTTGTTCTTGATGACAACGAGGTCGCCTTTGTCCATACATGCGATTTCGCTGTTGGTCGTCCCCAAGTCGATCCCGAAGTCAATCGTTGTACGGCTCATCTACTCGTCCCCCGTTCCCACCGAGACAATCACCTTTGCCTGGTTAACAAGACGATCATTCAGGTAGATCGCCGGCTCAAGAGTCTCGCTTATCATTTTCTTGCCTGCTGCAAGGCTGGTCGTTTCTTCGAATAATGCGACCCGGAGCGTCATTCCTTCGCGGAATTCGCATTGCTCAGGATCTTCGATCTCAATACCAATCCGGGAGAGTTCCGAAATCATTCTCTCGACGCTGCTTTGGAGAACCAGGAATTTCTTATTATCAGCGAACTCCGGAAGCATTTTCCTAATCCTCCAACACTCGGTTGCGATCAGCGACGCAGATGCCACAGGAGTGGACTGAGAACTAAGTTGATTTGCAGCACCCGCCCTAGCCTTCTTTGCAAGCTTCTTCTTCAGTCGAGTCTTCATTGTGCTGAATTGTAGCGGTTTACTCTTTCATTGAATGCCGCTATCCTCTCTTGATATTGCTGGAGATCCGCGTTGTAACTCCGCACTGCGGCATTAAAACCTGGAAGCTTGTTATTGTAGTCATCCACTGTCGTGTTGTATTGTTCCCGAACGTCTTCCGGAATTGTCTCGTCCGTGTAGGTGTCTTTCACGGAACGAATGTACGATTCCATGCGCTTCAGGTCTGCCGACTCTTGGTCTAGCTCCTGCTTTTGCTGATCGAGGGAATCACTCAGGCGCTTCAGTTCGGCTCGTTCAGATTCGATTGCGTCTTTCTCGCTTGTTCCTGAGACTCCGACCGACGGAGACTCTGTTGACTGAGGCGATACAGAGGGCGACGTGTACGTGCTTCCGCTAGTTCCATTGGAACTGCCGTTGACAACCATGAACCAGATCACCAGAAGAGCGACAGCTGCCACGACGCCCCAGCGGTATTTGCGGAGAAATGGTGTCAAAGGAACGCGGCCGTAAATTGTGTAAAGGTTATGCCCCCGATCCGATATGCGATAGCAGGCGAGCGGAATAATTGGAAAGTAGAGAAAGACAAACCAGTGAACTGTTATATAGCTGTTGGTTTCCGCGTCAAAATCTCGCCGGCCGTAAAAGCGTGCGCCAATCCCGTTGAATGTGCTTAGCGAAGGGCTGCGCTGGGCAATGTCTACGTCGCGAAAAATGCTCGCCCGACGAACACTTTGTTGTAATTCGACAATCTCAGCTTTTTGCTCTTCGGTCGAAAGTGCCAAGGCAACTGCAAGCTTCTCTTGGGCTGAGGCATAGTTCTTTTGTTCAACCAACGCAATCGCCTCTGAACAGGCCAGCGATCTACGGATATGCCTGCACCCATCCTCGGCATCTGTTTTGAGTTGTGGTTCGCGGGCAAGGGCGCTAGCTTCCATCGCAAGGCGAAGCGCTTCCTCTTCGTCTCCGACGAGATTGAAATAGGCAACCGAAAGCTTCTTGAGCGCGAGCGCCCGAGCGTCAAATAGACCTGCAAAGGCGTCTTTCGAACCGAATGCCTGAACAATGGCATCGAAATCTTCCCCGATTCTGTACAGGTCCTTCTTAGCCCCATCCAACGTGGTCCTTGCTACCGCCTTGTCAGATCCTTCGCTAACTTCTGATACACGATCCAGAATGCCACCAATCGCAACGGAGCCGTCTTTCGCCATCCGACTTCCAATGGCGTTGAGCGTGGAGTCAGCGTCAAGCAAGTTCTTGTATTCGTGCGCGATGAAAACGAGAGAAGCAATCTCGCTGTAGGCGCGATTGTCCACTGCTATCCAAACTTGATTCTGTATCGCACGCTGAATTGCTTCACGTGCGATGCTACGCAGGTCGTACGGGGCTAGAAGACTGCCATTTCCATCAGCGAGTTCGTCGCGGTCCTGCATGAACTGCCAGAACACATCGTTCGCCAACGTCGCGTCCCAATATCGGATGGCGTCCCTCCAATAGTCGAGACGGCGGGAGCCATCCAGCCCCTGAGCGAGACACGTAAGAATAACGGCTAGGTTGTGCTGCGCTACTGAGCCTTTAGTGGTGTTTTGTCCTGCATCGGCGCGAAGAGTGGCCAGTATCGTATCAATGTTCCGAGTATCGAAGTCAAACTTGCCGCCAACCTGGTGGACCCAAAAGAGCTCCTCCAGCGCCCGCTGTCTTTCGACTCGGTGGACGGCCTCGAGAATTGCTTCTGCGCTGAGAGCCAGACTGGGAAGAAACGTAAAGCTGGATGCAACGTCGTCATCCCCTAGCTCAAGCGCATTCTGAATCCTCTGCTGTTGCCGATAGATCTCCTTCGCCTGCGCATCGGCGGGCAGAGACAGCACTCGAAATGCGTTGCGCTCAAGAGCGGCAGCAGCATTGTCCACGGACATACCCCAAGGCCATGTAACACTCAAACGGCGAACAGTTCGCCGAGGCCGTGCTTCGCTCTCCCTGACCGAGAGGGCTGGAGCTGGCGTCAAACGGCGATCAGCAGCATTCTTGCTTGGTTGTTCTGGTCCTTATACCAAGGCAAACAGGCTGTAGGTCGCTGTTAACAACCAGTTTAAGCTGAGAAGCACGACTCCCGCAGGTATTTTAAGGACGGCCCGTAACCGAAGGGCCAAATCTCTCCGTAAGTTTATGAATCTAAATCCATAACGAGGAAAATTTAGTCCTGACGTAGAAGACGCGACAGGTATTCTGGCTGCAACCGAATCAAAAGACATCTGCGTACCGTTAGGGATTTTATCGGTATTATGTTGGTATTGTTCGGTGATTTTTGATAGACTGGGTGACAGAGGAGGTTTCCATGACAGCTACCGCCGCGCAGTCACGTCCTGATCTCACCGCTCATCGGGAAGCTATTTCCCTACAGTGGCCCGAAGTCGTCAGTCGGCTGATCGAGATTCTTGGGAGGAAACTGACGGCCTACATCGCGGGCGTTCGGGATGTGCGCGCCCTAGATCGATGGGTTGCCGGAACAGCCCCGTACGGCAACGTGGAAGCCAGGCTACGCCTTGCGTATCAAGTCGCCAAAACGCTCGCCGAACACGATACGGACCAAGTCGTTCAAGCTTGGATCACCGGCGTCAATCCCGAACTCGGGGATCGCGTGCCGTTGCGCCTGCTGCGGGAAGGCGATCTGGACGTTGTTGCGCCGGAGATTCTGGGCGCCGCCCGCGCGTTTTTGGCAGGAGCTTGATCGATGGTTGACACTGCGGCGACAGAGAGCTGGTACGAGTCCGTCCATCGCATTGAGGAGGCTCCGTCTGGGCTAGCCTATGTAATGCGGCAACACGATGCTGTTTTCTATAGAGAGCGAGGGAGCGTCTATGTGATCGATGTACCCAAGCGAACTCGCAGCGGTAATCGTGATCACCGTGTATATGAAGAATGGACCATCAGTAAGGACAAGGTCGAATTGATGAGCAAGGATCTGGATTTCGGAATACCACCCTTGCGGTTTGACCCACAGCCGCCACAGAAGCGCCGTCCAGCACCGAGAAAGCGATGGGGAGGTAACCGGTAGGATTATTCTGCCGCATATGGATCACATCAGCTGCTTTCTATGTGGGCCGAATAGGAGTTTACCTCAATGTTTGAAACGCGAATACCGTCCGGCCCCATTTATCGACTCGGACGATACCCGGACCCCTGGGTTCCACCCGATTGGTCCCGCGCGCAGCCGGATGGCACATTCGGCAATCGGTTCGACGATCCTACTGGCTACTATCGCGTGCTTTATGCGTCCAGCCAACGCCTTTCGTGTTTTCTTGAAACCCTGGCTCGATTTCGGCCTGATCTGACCTTACTCGCAGAGTTGAGAGAGATTGAGGGCGAGGATGACTTCTTTCCGTTGACACAGATTCCAAAAGCATGGTGCAGAGCTCGCCTGCTGGGGGCCGGCATAAGCCGAGGACATTACGCCGATATTTACGCAGCCGAATGGGTAGGACACCTCCGCAGTGTGCTTTCAGCGGAGTGCTTGAAACTTGGCCTTGCCGATCTGGACGTAGCGGTCTTGCAACAGGGGCAGCCGCGCCGTCTGACACAGCTTGCGTCCTTTGAAGTCTACAAAGCGGGACTCAATGGCATTTATTACCGATCCCGCTACGGTCATGATTTGGAAAATTGGGCAATGTTTGAACCGTTTGACGTTCAAATAGCGGCTGACGCCGAACCTATCAGTGAAGATGATCCAGATCTTCTGGCTGCGTGCGCGATCCTCGGTGTTGTGATCGAGCAACAGGAGCCCAAACCGTAAACAGAAGTACAAGCAGGTAAACCGTGAGCAGAACCAGAACAGTCATCCGCCCGGCAACTTCAACCGCCCGCCCTTTGGTGCGCAATTCGCATATTGTGCCCCGGTTTTATCTGAACAAGTTTGCGGACACCGCGAAGTTTCTCTTCCAGTACGTTCGGGGTCGTGATCCGCAACGGAAATCGACCAAAAGCCTGTCATCGGAAGGGGACTATTTCGAGTACACAGTGAATGGCGAAGCGACTGCAAATCGGTACGAAAACTGGTTTCAGAGATTCGAGACTGATGCGGCTGCGATCTATCCCATAATCCATGCCGAAAAGCCGCTTACCGGCGACCAAGAAATCGTGTGGTCATCGTTCGTTGCAACTGTGTTCCTGCGTTCGCGTAAGGTGCGCGAGCAATTCGGCCCGGCACTGACTCGAATGATGGATGCCGAAAATTATGAGAGTGAAGAGCAGATCAGGGAGATGCAATGCGAACTTCTGAGACAGGGAATCTTCGTTGATTCAGAGGACATGCGCGCAAAGGTTAGGCATACCTTGGCGGAGATGCGCGCGCCCGCATTCGGTCAGCTTGCCGGCATTGAAAACAGCGCCAAGATGATTACAAAGAACATCATCGAGAAAGAGCGTTGGTTCATTTTGGAGGCTGCGCCCGGCTACGAGTTCGTGACATCGGATTGCCCGGTCCAAACATGGGGCTTGAACGGGCCCAAAGCTCCCATAACGATGGGCAGCGGATTCGGCCACCAGAACACAGCGATAGTGTTCCCGCTCTCGCCGCGGATGTTGTTCTTCGCCGGTAATGGTGTCCGCTGGAGCAGCAAAGTGCTCAGCGTGGAAGATACTGTCAAAGCGAATACTGCAACTGTGCAGTTTGCTCATCGCACAGTCTACGCACTGAGCAGAAGTGCAGGAATTCAAGCTCTTGTTGATGGTGAGTTAAATAAGTACACATTTGGTGAGAATTGCTTTATCCCCAGGAATCCGCAGGCATAGCGGCAAATATCGAAGTCAAAACCTGCCTCTGTTTACACCATCCCGGATGGGCGGGAGAACTTTTCGACAACCGAGATGCGGAATCTTCAACCGGCGTTGACAGGAGTATCCTTCCCGGCACAAAGAGAATGGAACTGCACTTAGAACCCCCGCCAGCGGCGGCATGTGCAGGGAGATTTGCCACCAGGAATGCCCCAACGGGGCAGCGGCAAATCTGGACAATCTCGGTGAGGAGCGTCCGGGCCGGACATTGGAACGATTACTCCCTGCGCCAGCCTCCGCCAGCGGCTCAGAGTATTGCGGATTCTGTCGGTGACCAGTGCCAATTGGATCAGGTAATGCCGAATCCTTGATTCAGAGAGGCCGACCGACTAATCTCAAGCGCTGCAGTCTTCGTCACCTCCGTTCCGAGTTGGTGGACGAGTTTGGTCACGTCGTCGGTAAAAATCGTTGCTTCGTGGCTGGCGCGGGAAATGGCGACGTAACCGAACCGCGAACGCTTACTGCCTGGCTCGCCGTGAGCGAACTGGTACCCGCCGATCACGATGGCGATCAGGCTGGCGACTTTGGCGACAGTCCCGGTAAACAGGTTCTGCAGGGCAGTGAACCCGGTATCGAACGGCGAACCGCTCTGGGCGAGCGCCATTGCCGGGAAGAGAACAAGCAGGAAGAACAGGGTGATGGATTGGCGGATTTGGCGCAGCCATCGCCATGAGGCGAATCGGCACCGCGAAATGGATGGGATCGGGACGTTCATCGGCACCTCCGGCGGCCTGTCTCAGGCCGCGCTATGCCGCGAACGTAGGCCGGAACTCAGCCCCGTGTCCAATAACTTTTTGTATTTTCGGAATAACCTTTTGGCATGACTGGCCCGGCCGCCGCGCTAGATCGCAGCGAAGTTGCTTGACGGCGGGATGGGCGCCTGAACTCGCCATCTGACAGTTAAGTTGCCTTTCAGTATTGACAGAATGACGGTAGAGTGTCTACCATGGCGAACAGATCGAGGGTCGAATGACTTCCCTCGAAGAAATGATGAAGGATGGTCGCCAGACGGAGATGATCTAACGCACGCAGAGGGAGAAGCTTGACATGACACGCCAATATCGACAATTGACCTTCGGCCGCGCCGTGCGAGCTGCATTTATGCTCGTCATCGCATGGACTGTCACCCCCTTTTTGTCCTTCACCTTAACCGCCCAGAACGTTTCGCAGGCAAGAGATTTTCGGTGGAGCGGAACTCTGGAAAAAGGCAAAACCTTCGAGGTCCGGGGAGTATACGGATCGATCCGCGCAGTCCCGAGCACCAACAGCTCGATCCAGGTCGAAGCGCGGATTTATGATCCTGCCCTCGTGCACCTTGACGTGGTCCCGACTGAAAACGGAATTACCATCTGTAGCGTTGCATCGGCTCCGAGCGGATACGAAAGTGAGTGCCAGCCTGAGCGGCGGCTAACGGGAGCGCAGGGCGTTGAAGGTCAGGTCGATTTCGTGGTTCATGTTCCGGTGGGCATTCGGTTTTCTGCGAGCATGATTCATGGCGACATCACGGTCAACGCTCTCCGATCCAATGTTAACGTGGCGACCATCAACGGGAACATTGAACTGAACGTATCCCGCGGGCAAGGTGCCGAGTTCTATGGGAACACAGTGAGCGGATCGATTGACTCAGACATTCCGATTTACGACAACGCGTCGCCTCCGCCTGGTGATCGTCCAGTCGAGGCCCACGGTCCCCGAATCGTTCGCGCCAGAATCGGACCGGGAGGACCGGCCTTGGACGCATCCTCTGTCAGCGGCACCATCAGATTGCGAACGTTGGCAGAGTGAAACGCACGATCCGCAGCCCAGACTCTGAAATCACTTGCCAAGAATAGGATTTCTTCCATGGAGAAGAAGACGCAGCAACGCACCGCTCTACTTCAAGGCACGCTCGACATGTTGATTTTGCGGACTCTTCTATACGGGCCCGCTCACGGACACCAGATCGGCAAGCACATTCAGCGGACCACAAATGACTTTCTGCAGACGCAGCATGGCTCACTTTATCCTGCACTTCACCGACTGGAGCGAAGGGGGTGGGTTGTTTCTAAATGGGAGACTGCGCCGGATCGCAATCGGGAATTCAAATACTACCGATTAACTGAGATGGGCCGCAAACAACTCACTGTCGAGGAGTCCCAGTGGAGACAAATGGCTGAAGCCGTGGCGCGCGTAATGTGGCCCACGGCCGAGGAGACGTGAGATGAAGTGGTGGCAGCTAAGAAGACGGGACACGGACCTTGAGCGAGAGCTGCGCTCTGATCTTGAACTTGAAGAGGAAGAGCAGCGAGATCGCGGCTTGTCATCAGAGGATGCACGCCATGCTGCCCTTCGCGCATTTGGCAATCCCACAGTCATTCACGAACAGACGCGCACAGTCTGGAGCTGGAATCGGCTAGAGATTCTTCTTCGGGATCTCAAGATCAGCGTTCGGACACTCTTCCGATCCCCGGGCTTCTCATTGATCGCCGTCCTCGTGATGGCCCTGTGTATTGGTGCTACGACGTCGCTGTTCACCGTGGTGCGCTCCGTTTTGCTCAGGCCGCTTCCTTTTCGCGATCCTGGACAGCTTGTCATGATTTATGAACATTTCCGCGCTCCCAGCATGAATGCGCAGGGATTCAACTACAACGCAGTCGCTCCCGCCGACTACTATGACTGGCGGAAAGAAACGCACGGTTTTGAAGACATGGCCGCGTGGCGACCTCCGATGCAATTGAGCCTGACCGGGGAGCGCGGAGAGTTGCCGGAACTGGTGAACGTGGCCGGCGGCAGCTGGAACCTATTTCCCCTTTTGGGCGTGCATGCGGTCATCGGACGCACCTTTTCCGAGAGCGAAGACCGTCCGGATGGAAGCGCTGTTATGCTGACGTGGAATCTTTTCGAGCGGCGCTTCGGGGCAGATCCCTCGATCGTCGGCAGGCAGATCTATTTCGACGGGAAGTCATACACAGTGGTTGGTGTACTTCCGAAGTGGTTCACCTGGCCCGATGCCAGCATACAGGCCTGGGTTCCTTATGCTTCGGGTATTCCACCGGCTATCCTTACGCATCATGATTTTCACTTCACCCGAGTGGTGGCCAGGTTGCGGCCGGACGTCAGCCTGGCCAGCGCCTTAAGCCAAGTGGCGGCGGTGCAATATCGACTGCATATGCAGAACCTGAATGCGCCGGTGGCCGAAGACGTTGCATCTCGTACTATCACAGATGATCTCGCACATGGCGTGGAGGAGCCTTTAATCATTCTGCTGTGTGCTGCCGCTTGCATGTTGCTAATCGGCTGCCTGAATGTAGCCAACTTGATAGTAGCTAGATCTGCCGCGCGGCAGAGGGAAATCGCTGTCCGGAGTGCACTAGGTGCGCAGCGAGGAATGTTGATTCGCGCACAATTGATGGAGAGCCTTCTGATCTCACTGACAGGCGGAGCAGTCGGAGTGTTATTGTCGTTGGCGGTCACAAGATGGCTTGTCCGCAGTTGGAAGGAATTGCCGAGCGCGCAAAGCATCCACGCCGACGGAGCTGTCCTAGCGTTTGCCTGCGGGCTTGTGATAGCGGCAGCCATCCTGGCGGGCCTGCTGCCGGCGATCTTATCGACTACCAAGGGAGCGGTTGAGGCCTTACACGCTTCGTCGCGAAGCACAGTTGGCAGCAAATCACGAACCGCCCTGCGCAAAACGCTCCTCACGGTAGAGATTGCGGCGACGGCGGTCCTCCTCATTGCAGCCGGCCTACTGCTCAAGAGTTTCTGGCGCTTGCTGACAACCAACCTCGGCTGCACAACTGACCATGTGTTGACCATGAGCTACAGCCTGCCCGGCAAACAATACGACACGCCTGCCAAAGTGAACGCATTTAATGAGGCGCTTCTGGAGCAGGTGCGTGCTCTGCCAGGAGTACAGAATGCCGGTCTTGTATCGTCCATTCCGGGTGCAGGAGCCGGGGAGGATGATGCGTTTACAATTCCCGGGCATCCCTCCAGTACGCCTGGCTCCGCAGAGCATGACGCTCTTTACCGGACTGCCAGTCCCAGATACTTCAATACGCTGCAGATACCACTTCTGGGCGGCCGTTTCTTTACTAGCGAGGATCGGATCGGCCAACCGAGAACCTGCATCATCAGCCATCAGCTTGCGCAGCAGTTTTTCCGGGATGAGAATCCGCTCGGTGAGCATCTCCTTGTGGCGGCGCGCAAAGCCGAATGCGAGATCGTCGGGATTGTTGGTGACACGCTCTATCAGGTTGGAAAGCCGAGCGAGGCGACGATGTACTTTCCACTTCTGGACGGCGAGAGCGATCAGCCGTTCAGTCTCGCTGTGCGGACTCGGTTGGATCCGCTTTCACTTTCCCTTCCAGTCCAGAAAGAAATCGCTAAGCTGAATCCACAGATGCCAGTTTTCGATGTGTATACCATGCGGGAAATTGTTGAACAGTCTTTGGGCAACACGACGCTAACCGCAAGCTTGGTGTTGGCGTTTGCGGTGCTGTCGCTGCTACTGGCTTCAGTAGGACTATATGGGGTGCTCTCTTATGTAACAACGCAGCGCACTGGAGAGATCGGGATTCGTCTGGCGCTTGGAGCGCGACGCGACCAAGTCGTGCGCCAGATGCTTGGCGATGGGTTGCGTCCGGCGCTATATGGCTTAGCGATTGGTCTTGCAGCAAGCGTCGCGGTGGTACGCCTAATTCAGTCGATGTTGTATGGAACCCGACCGCTCGATGCAGCGGTCTTTGCGGGTGTGAGCGCAACGCTGCTGATCGCGGCAGCGGTGGCCTGCCTGCTTCCGGCATGGCGGGCGTCGCGGATCGATCCAATGCAGGCGCTGCGGATTGAGTGAACTCGCTCGCCTGAATCGGTGATTTTAATCTACGCAAATTCGCAGACTCATTCGTTGACCATGAGATTGGTCTCGAACTGGACCTTGGGGGGCATCCCACGAGATTTTCAATTGTCAGTGCCGCCTTTCGGCAAGACATTCTTCTCGTACAACCCGGCATCGTGTGCATCGCGTGCAAGGCGGTCCAGGGCGGCAAGGCGTTGCTGAGTTGCGAGGTCATTGAGAATCGGCCCTAAGAATTCCCGAAGGTCTTCTCCGATCTCACCCAGACCCTTTGGAACCTCGGTGAGATTGGACCTTTTCAGAAAGGCCCGCCATTGAGTCTCTTTGCCGGGGTCGTTGCAGAATTCCCTGGAAAGTCCAATGGGGGCAGCTTCGATAGCGGTACTGCGATTCTGGAATGTACGCAGGATCGCCACGCGGAGAGTGGGAATACTCAGTTCCGGATGGCCGGAGAGAAGCCAGAGGTCATAGTAGTCTTTCATCCGACTGTTGAGCATCCGAAGCTGGACGAGAGCCTGCAGCTTCTCCGCGATTGCCGTCTCCCGGCTGTATCCGAACAGCATGGGCGCTGGGAAGTCGAGGATTGTGGGATATGACAGCTTTTCTGGCGCGGGCGTGACGATGTCGCCAAAGCCGATGTCGATCTGCATATGAATCCTGGCTGCGCCCAGATTTCCGCTGAATGTAACGCGAACCCCGGAGTAATCGGCATCTTCGCGGATGGCGTTGCCGGCAAACGAGGCGGGATCGAAGACAATCCCGTCTTCTGGAGCGTCAATCTGAACCACCTCCCGCATCTGTTGAACGATGGATTCAACCTCGTTGCTTGTTTCTCCAAGGAGATCAATGTCCATGGTGGGCCGGGACACCGGCGCCCGCCAAGCCGTAAGCATGAGCGCCCCTTTGAGCAGGAATTTCCCGGCGTGCGGCGACGCCGAAAGGCGGTAGAGAAACCGCTCCATGGCGTAATACTGCAGCACCTCTCCGAAGGGCCGTCCGCTGTTCTGGGCATAGTTCAACAGCCGCTGTCGAACCGATGCACTCATATTCTTGATCCGTGGAACCGTCACAGAACCGCCTCCAGATAAGGGCGCATCACGCGCTCGACGCGGCAGAGCTTCGCGTACCGCTCGATCAGATCCATTTTCATTCGGCCGCGCCGGCGATAAAGATTCAGGGCCTCCACGCACACTTCGATACCGAGTTTGTTGCGGTACTTGAAACAGTCGGCAAGAGTCTTCTCCGGCGAGTAGACCCGAATGGATGTTCCGTCCATCTTTACCTGCACAATCCCGCTCTCGTAGACTGCTTTGGAGTACCAGAAGAGCCGCAGGGGCAGATATTGCAGAGCCGGGGCCTGGTCGTTTGCAGGAATGGCAAGGTAAACGGCGTGCGGGATCTGCGTCGTCATGCGGTGAAATGCCAGAGCTGAAATCAGGCATACAACGCCCTTGGGGACTTTCAGGGCAACGGTTACCAGATCTGGATTGCCGAGCGGTTTAGAATGGGCCAGTCGATAGAGCCCACGCTCCATTCGTTCCAGCTTTGCCGCGTCGCGCAGAGCGTAAAGGGTCCGGGGATGGATACCAAGCCGGAGCGCCTGACTGGTGCTGAGAATGCCTCCGTGCGTCTCAAACGTGTGGAGAGCTTGAACCGCCGAACTCGGATTGGTGCTGGGCGCCACTGGATACTTTCCTCGGAGAATCATTATACTCTCCGAGAGTTTTATCCGTCCCTTGGATTCGTTTCACCATGTTATCGACCCGCAAAAGCGAACACGGAATCCGGGTTCGCTAAGGGTTCGATAACGGTTCCCGAGGGAGCCAAAACGCACTATTTGGGGCCAATCGTGCTCTTTAGTTTCAATCAGTTACGGTCACTCGGGTCCCTTTCACGGCGATAACACGGGTTCAAATCCCGTCGGGGACGCCAACAAAACAAAGAACTTGCAACAGGCCCTTCGTACTTCGTGCCCCGTGGCCAGGCTTACTTCCTTTTGGCTGCCCGTTGAGCGCGCGCTGCAGAGTTGGCGGCCACTGCGGCGCGGATGAGTTGCTTGAAAGCAGCTTCATTGATCTTCTCCCCCTCACGGAAGTCGATCGCACGCCGCACGTTCCCTTCCAGGCTGGAGTTGAACAGCTTTTTCGGGTCTTCAAGGGAGGCTCCGCGCGCAAAGGTAAGCTTCACGACCTGCTTGTACGATTCCCCTGTGCAGACGATGCCGTCGTGGGACCAGACGGGGGTGCCGGGCGATGCGGGCTTCGCCCATTTCCACTCCTCCTGGATCTCGGGGTCGGCATCGTGGATGAGCTGCCGGAGATGAGCCAGTGTTTTTCCGCGCCAATCTCCCAGATCCTGAATCCGCTTGCTGATGTTCGCTGAAGCGGCTTCGCTATTCGGACGACTTGTCGGCTTCATATTCGCTCCGATCCTTCTTTTCGCCAGCCAGCCTCATGCGCAGTGCTGGCGGGTGGTTCGCTGCAGAGTCTTGTCAAGGAAATCTCTTCGAAATTAGACATCGAAGGACACAGCCTTTCCACAATAAAAGGTCCCGTGCGGCCATTATAGGAAGAAAGGCCGGCCGGGCAGCAGGGGCGGAGTTTGGAAGTTTCTTAAATGGACTGTAAACGCAACCGATGATCGGAATGCTGGAAGTGATGAGAATCCAGCGAAGAGTTGAACGCGTGAAGACTCAACAGAAGCTGGAACATCGCCTCAAACTGGGGGCATCCCATCAACGATGCGCACACCGGACGGAGGCGTGAAGACAAAGTCCGAGGTTGGGGCGGGCGCGTTGGGACGCTCGTCGGTGAATTGAAAGGTATTGCGCACGCCATCGGTTTCGTCGATCTGCATCTGAGTTATGACTCCCTCAGATGTGGCTGTGATGCTGAAAGAAGAGACGCGATTCTCCAAGCCGCGAGGAATTCCGGTGAGGGTGTAGGTTCCGCCGGCATTGGGATCGATGGCAAGCCCAGTCAGCTCTTTTTCAAGCTTTGTATGCCCCAGCAGAAGGCGAAGGGGCGAGCGCAGGTCGTTGATCTCCTTGGCTGGAATGCGCTGGGCCGTGGTATCTCCGGGCGAGTAGAAATAGCCGTAGTGCCCGTCGAGCAGGAACAGCTTGCCGGCGGGTCTCAAGTAACTCCAGCGCATGCGGCCCGGCTTTTTAAGCAGAAGCACACCTGATTCGTGGCGATCCATGCCCATGCCCTCGTATTGCTGGGTGAAGTTGACCTCAAGCGAATGGAGGGAGTCGTAGTGTTTGTCGATCCGTTTGGCCAGAGCGTCGGCGGAAAGAGACTGAGCGCCCGCAGGAACCGAAGCGCCCGCAAGGCAAAAAATCACCAGCAGGAACACTGTGAGCGGGGCTGCGTTATTTGAACGGCGAGAAAATGTCACTGGAGGCGCTGGGTGCAGTTGGTTCCGCCGGTCGGATCAGATTTGATTTCGCCCGTCATGTCGATGCAGAAGCCACGGTGACCGGTTTTGCCGACTGCCTGCGGGACTGCAATCGCTTCGTAGCTCGTGTACATGTCCTGATTGTTCACGGTCTCCTTGGTGCAGTTCACGATGCGAAAGGTGTATCCGGACTTCTCGCCCGAGGCGAGATCGGGTTGCAGCAGCTGCGCCGCCTCAGGGCTGGGCGGACCGGCCGAGGCGTCTCCGCCAAGCGCCGACAGCGAGCAGGAGTAGCCGTTGGCCGGATAGGTAGTTTGATATTGTGTTTCCGCCTCGTAAATCGCGTGCAGCGACTGGATGGCAGAGGTCTCGTTGGCCTCGCTCTTCAGGTTCAGCATGTTCGGGATAGCGATCAGCATGAGGATAAGCATGATCGAAATGACGATCAGCAACTCCATCAGCGTGAAGCCCGCTTCCGAGTGCAGGCGGTTCCGTTTGCGAACAAGAGAGGACTTGATTGAATTCATACTCTAAAGTATCCAATTTCCGGGCATCGGCCGCGCAACCCTCCGGCCTATGCCGCCAAAGCCAATCCTAAAGGATGTAGACGCGCGAGGCCAGTGCCACGCTCAAAGGAGCTTTCAGTAGCGTCGTAAGACCCCCAGCACCCGGCCCTGAATGGCCACCTGCGATGCGGGGACGTAGATCGGGTCCATTTCCGCATTTGAGGGCTGGAGGCGGACGGTTGCGCCCTCAAGGTAATAACGCTTAAGGGTCGTCTCCGCGCCGCGGACCAGCGCGACGACAATATCGCCCTCGTGTGCGGTGGGGGTGCGCTCAACAAAGACATAATCCCCGTCCACGATATGCTCGTCGCGCATGGACTCGCCCCGCACCTGAAGTGCGAAGACATCACGGTTGCCGACGATGTCGCCGAGGGAGATGCTTTCAGACGTTTCGACGGCTTCAATGGGGAGGCCGGCCGCGATGCGTCCTGCAAGAGGCAGGCGCTCGCCGGGTTTGGCCTTGGCTTTGGGCGGAAGGACGTCAATCGAACGGCTGCGGTTGTGGGCGCGTTGGAGCAGTCCTTTGTTGTGAAGGTTGGTGATGTGTTTGTGGACAGTGGCAAGAGAGCGAAGGCCGAGACCGTGGGCGATCTCCTCATAAGAGGGCGAGTAACCGTTGCGCTGAGTGAAGCTCGCGATGAAGTCGAGTACCTCTTTTTGCCTGCGGGTGATAGCCATGGGGGCAGTATAGCGAATAAAAGGCGAATCGTCAGCAAGGAATTTTAACGCGAATGTTTCGCCTGTCCCGATTTGAAACATAGCCAGCTTCCCGTTCCATTCCAGCGCCGGACCTGGACATTTCTCTCGCTTCGTTCTTGTGTACTGATTCGCAACAGGAGATGGTTGCTGCATATCCGAAGTGCGGCACGGAAGCATGCCTGCCGCAGAGAGGTGCGAGGGGTTGATGCGTTTTCTGGTAGCGGAAGACAACGAGGCACTGGGGATGTATTTGAAGCGGGGACTTGAGGCCGACGGCCACGAGGTCCGTCTGGCCGCGGACGGCCAGGCAGCAGTGGATGAGTTTCTTCGAGACGCACCGGATTTTGCAATCCTCGACCTGAATCTGCCACGGATGGACGGCACAGTGGCATTAGGGCTTATGCGCTCTGCAACGGATAATGTGCCGATTCTGATCCTTACGGCGCGCAGGGAGATGGAAACACGGTTGAAATGCCTGGATCTGGGTGCGGACGACTGCCTGCTGAAGCCATTTGCGCTGGTCGAATTAAGGGCTCGGGTGCGGGCGCTGCTACGCCGACGGACCGAGGCCAGCCTGCTATTGAGGCAGGGATGCCTCGAAGTGGATCGCATAGAGCGCACAGTGAGCTGCGAAGGGCGGCTGGTGAGTCTGACGGGCAAAGAGTTTGCGCTCCTTGAGCACCTTCTATTGAACCGCGGAAGGGCGGTATCTCGCGCGGCGCTGCTCGAGCAGGTGTGGAAGGTGCCGGCCGGGGCGGGAACAAACGTGGTCGACGTATATGTGAACTATTTGCGCCGCAAACTGGGTGCGGGATCGGCATTGATTCAAACCGTGCGCGGCCAAGGCTACGCAATTGGACTGCGGGCATGATCTGGCGGAACTTGTTTTGGAGCCGGACGGGCACCGCGGAGACGGGACGTTTAGAAGGACTGAACCTAACGGAAGTATCGGAGGAGAAAAGCATGGCAACCTCAACATACCGACCTGCGCAGGCCGCGGCACGAACCGCGATTCTGGCCAGCGCCGACCTGTCGTTTCGCCAGCGCGTGCGTGATGCACTAACCGGACTGCGGTGGCAGGTGCGCGAAGCGGGCGGCGGGGCCGAGGCCCTGGCGCATCTGGAAACATCCCCGGCAGAGACAGTAATTGTTGACTCGTGGCTGCCCGATCTGGAGATACAGGAATTTGTCACCGAGTTTGAGAGGCTGCATCCCGGCGTTGATCTGGTGACGGTAGACGACACGCCGGTCCGCACCGATACCGTGCGCAGTCCCCGCCGCAACGAGGTGCTGCTTGCATTGCGCCGCGGTCAGGACGCGGACGGAGCTGTAGCCGACAGCGCGCCGGAGATCGAGCGGCGCACGTTGCCAGCTCCGGCGATGGAGGTAGCGCTCAGGCGCGCGGATCGGCCGGGGTGGCGTATATGCTCAACAAGTCGTGCCGGCTGCCGGAGTTTGTGGGCGAGCATCCGTGCATGTTGAAGGTGAGCCATCGCATCCGGCTGGTGGCGCCGCACCGCACGCCGGTGCTGATTGAAGGACCGACGGGAACCGGCAAGGAGCTGGTGGCGCGTGCTCTGCACCGATTGAGTACGCGCTCGGCGCGGCCGTTCGTGGCGCTGAACTGCGCTGCGATTCCAGAGACGCTGCTCGAGGCCGAGCTGTTCGGACACACACGCGGCGCCTTTACCGGCGCAGTGCAGGGAAGAGTGGGGAGGATTGAGGCAGCGCAGGGCGGGACGCTGTTTCTGGACGAGATTGGAGAGATGCCGCTGGCATTGCAGGCCAAGCTGCTTCGCTTTGTGGAAAGCGGCGAGCTGCAACGCGTGGGTGAAAATGAGCCGGTAAAGGTGGATGCGCGCATTGTGGCGGCGACGCACCGTCCACTGGGAAAACTGGCGGCGCAGGGCAGCTTTCGCGCGGACCTTTATTACCGGCTGGCGGTGTTTCTGATCCGAACGCCATCGCTCGAGTCTCACCAGGAAGACCTGCCGCGGCTGGTGGACCACTTTCTAGCGCTGCAGGCTGAACGCGGGCCGGCGAAGAGCATCAGCGAGGAGGCGATGCAGGTGCTCGTTACGCATAATTGGCCGGGCAACGTTCGCGAACTTGAACATGTGCTGGAGCGCGCGGCCATCCTGGCCGAGGAGCGCCCGGAGATTGGCGTCGAAGAGATTGAATTTGGGGAATACTCGCGCACATTCTGAGAATTTTGCAATCCTGCGGGTGGTTTGTTGGAGTGCCTGCTGCAAACTGAGGAGCGAATGATCGCGACAGCAAAGAATTGGGAGTGAAAGCGATGAACATTACAACGCCGCTGAGCGATGAACTGGCCCGGTATCTGGATCTCTCCGGACTGGAGCTGAAGCTGACAGCGCAGAACATGGCCAACGTAGATGTGCCCGGTTACCGCACAGTCGGATTTGACTTTGCCGAGGAGATGGAGCGGTCGATTGCAGATATACAGGCCGAGCGCAGGGGCCAGAGCAAGCTGGCAAAGCCGGGCGTGAACATCTTCAAGGTTGGCGGACTTGTTGAGCGGCCGGACGGCAACAATGTGTCGATGGACCGCGAAGGCATGAAGATGGCCGAAGCACAGTTGCAGTTCCGTGTGGGTGAAGCGCTGCTTAAGCAGGAGTTCACCCGTGTGATGGATGCGATTCACGAAGACAAATGAGAGTAGGCGCGCGGGCCAAGGCATACGAAGCAGGGCTCACGAAGGATTGGAGCAAGAGCTGAGATGAATTTATTCGGAGTGATGGACGTGAGCGGATCGGCCCTGGCCGCCGAGCGGTTAAGGGCCGAAGTGGTGGCCTCGAACATGGCCAACGCCAACACCACCCGCACGCCGCAAGGCGGGCCATACAGGCGGCAAGAGGTTGTTTTTGAATCGGAAGCCAGCGATCAAGGGGCTTTTTCCAATCACCTGTTTGCGCAGGGAAGCAGTGACGGGACAGCAAATATTGGCGGCGTGAAGATTGCCGCCGTAGTCAGCGACAACAGTCCCGGACAGCGCCGCTACGATCCGGGGAATCCCGACGCGGACAAGAACGGGTACGTCACGTACCCGGACATCAATCCGCTGACTGAAATGGTGGATCTGATGAGCGCGACGCGTGCCTACGATCTGAACAGTTCTGCTGTACAGGCAACCAAGAACATGATCAATGACTCGATCGACATTCTGAAGTAAAGCGCAGCAGTTATTTGCAGACAAATTTCCGTCCAGGAGAGGTTTTATGCAACCAGTTTCGATCTCAAACGCGATGGTGAATGCCTTGGGGCCGGACGCCGCGAACGACGGTCTGGACGCGGGCAGCGCCGCCGGTCAGACACCCTTTGCCGGGATGTTCAAGAGCGCGATCCAGGGCGTGCAAAACCTGGAAAACCAGGCGGCGAACGATGTGCAGGGGCTGATCACCGGCCAGGGCGTCGATATTCATCAAGCCATGATTGCCACACAAAAGGCGGATATGTCCTTTGAACTGGCGCTGGCCGTTCGCAGCAAGGCAGTCGCCGCCTATCAGCAGCTAATGCAGATGCAGTTCTAAGCCCCTCCGGGGCAAATGGTTTAAGAGCCAATCGCCATTCAGAAGGCAGTCGCAGCAGAGAGCGGAAAACTATCGATGGACGGAAATCAACAGATGACAACCGCCGGCAGCGGCGGCGCCTTTGAACAACACGCGATGGAGTTTGTGTCAGAGGTGGGGGCGCGCCTCCGGCAGCTCGATCCGGTAAGGAAGAGATGGCTGATCGGTACGAGCGTATTTTTGCTGGCGTCGATTGTCGCGCTTGGCTGGTACGCTTCCCGCCCCGACTGGCGCACGCTGTATGCCGGGCTTGACCCGGAAGACGCGCGTGCGATGGCAGCGGAGCTGACCGCGGCCAATATTCCGTTTGATGTGTCGCCCGACGGCACGGCGCTGCGCGTGACCGCCGACAACCTGGACAAGGCGCGGCTGGTGGCCACCGCGAAGGGCGGGCCGCGCAGCGGACGCATGGGATTTGAGTTGTTCGACAAGCCAAACTGGATCGGGTCAGAGTTCGACGAGAGGGTGAACTACCAGCGGGCGCTGGAGGGAGAACTTGAACACACGATTGACACACTATCGGACGTTGAGAGCTCGCGTGTGAATCTGGTGATGCCGCACGACTCGCTGTTCACAGACGACCAGCGTGCGGCCAAGGCTTCGGTGGTGCTGACGCTGCGGCGGCGCAGCATTTCTGACGATGAGGCTACCGCGATTCGCAACCTGGTTGCAGGCGCTGTAGATGACCTGCAGCCGCAGAACGTGACGCTGGTCGATGCTTCAGGTGAGCAGCTTGGCCGCAGAAGCAGCACCGAGCAGAATGAGGCGCACGAGCAGGAGCTGGCTTCGAAGTTGATTCAGACGCTTGAGCCGGTGGCGGGCGCGGGGAATGTCCGGGCTTCGGTCAACGTAGAGTACGACACATCGACGACCGATGAAGTCGATAAGAGCTACGACCCGAACGACGTTGTCACACTTTCGATGCAGCGTTCGCAACAGACAGCGGGAGGGCCGCCACAGGTCTCGGGCGTACCGGGCACGGCGAGCAATGCGCCGAACACCAAGCCTCCGGTGTACCCCAAGTCCACGCCACAGGTCGAGAGCGAATCGCAGGAGAGCGGGACCTATGGCGCATCGGAGAAGGTCAAACACACGACACAGGGCGCAGGGAGGATTGAGCGAATTACCGCCGCGGTGCTGATTAACCAGATCATGACGGGGAACGGCAAGAAGGTGAGCTGGCGGCCGCGCAGCCCGGAGGAGATGAAGCGGTTGACGGAATTAGCAGAGGCAGCGATCGGCTACGATCCGTCGCGCGGCGATACCGTCAGTGTGGTCGATCTTCCTTTTGATAACCAGGCTCCGTCACAGCCGCCGCTGAGCCAGCGACTGCTTACTGCGGCGGCCGAGTCGGGCTCGCTGATGCGATACGCCGTGATTCTGTTTGCACTGGCGGGACTGTTCCTGTTTGTCGTGCGCCCCATGATGTCTACGATTACGCCAGCCAGGGTGAACACGCTGAAGCCGGGTGAAGAGATTGCGGCTTTAGAGTCTGGAGTTGGAACTGAGCCCAGCCCCGACCAGCTGGCTGCCGAGAAGCAGAAACAGCATATGCAGCGGGTATTTGACGAGGTGACTGACCATCTGCGCCGCGAGCCGGCACAGTCAACACGCCTTCTGCAGAGCTGGATTCAAAGCGATTAGCGATGGATGCCATGAGCACAGGACCTAAGCTGCCAACCGCATCTCCGGCGTCGGCCTCTATGCCGCCGTCCGCAGGCATGACGCCTTCGACAAGTTTGACCGCGCCCGGTCTGCATGCGGCCGCGCCGCGTCGCGGGCTGACCGCAGAGCTTACCGGCCTTCGCAAGGCCGCCGTTCTGATGGTTGCGGTGGGCGATGAGCTGGGCAAGAAGATCATCCAGAACCTGCCCGAGAACGATGTTCAGCGCATTACCCAGGAACTGGCCGAGCTGCGCAATATCCCGCCAGATCTTTCTTTTGAAGTTATCGAAGAGTTCTACGAGATGCTCGAGACCCAGCAGTACATGATGCATGGGGGTCTTGAATATGCGACGCGCCTGCTGGTGGACTCCCTGGGCAAACAGCGCGCTGAGGATCTGCTGGCGATTGTGAAGCGTGCGCAGGAGGCCAGCCACGGCAATCTGGCGATGCTCGAACGTGTGGACCCGCTGCAGTTGGGGAAGTTTCTGGATGGAGAGCATACGCAAACGGTGGCGCTGGTGCTTGCGCATCTTGATCCGCGCCGTGCCTCGCAGGTGCTCGACAGCCTGGGACCGGAACACCGCGTTGAGGCCATACGCCGCTTGGCGGCCATGCGGCAATTTTCTCCTGAGATGGCCCAGAAGGTGGCAGTGATACTGCACAAGCGTCTGGAGGCGGTGGGGGACAACAACCGCAAGGCCTACTCGGGCTTTAAGGCGGTGGCGGACCTGCTCAACCGGCAGGAGGCGGAACAGGCCAAGAAGATTCTCGAACAGATTGAAGACTCGGATCCTGAGATGGCGCTGAACATTCGCAACCTGATGTTTACCTTTGAGGACTTCGTGACGATTCCCGCGGCGAGCATGAGGGAGATCGTTTCGGCGGTCGACAAACGCCAACTGGCGCTGGCGCTGCGCGGGGCCAACGACGACCTGAAAGCGCATGTCTTTCGCTCGATGAGTTCGCGAGCGGTGGAAATGCTGAAGGAAGACATGGAAGTGCAGGGGCCGGTGCGCACCCGTGAGGTGGCCGGGGCCCAGCAGGAGATTCTGAACCTTGCGCGAAGGCTTGAGGCCGAAGGCAAAGTGATTCTGAAGCTGGAACAGGGAGACGATTTGATTATGTAGCGGGCCGCTCTGTCGGCAGCGGCTCAGAAACGAAACGCGGACTGAAAACCAGATTCGAACACCAGACCAGGTACCGAGACAAACGATGCTTGAGACAACAGAGAGCCGGCTTTCTCCGGTCACAATTCATCCGCTGGAGTACCGCGCAATCATCGCGGCGGGACTGGCTCCCGCGCAACCGACGAAAGAGACTTCCGCCGAGCCTGCTTCTGCTGAGGCCGAGGCCCTGGAGGCGCGGATTCGCAAGCTTGAGAAGGAACTCGAAGAGCGCACGCGGAACTTCGAGAACGGGCTGCGCGCGGCGCGCAGGGAGGCTTTCGAAGCGGGGCAAATGAGCGAACGCGGGGAACACGCGGCGCGCCTTACCGCGGCGTCTCAGGCCCTGATTCCTGCGCTCAAGGACTTTGCCGCCGCGCGCGACCGTTATCTGGCCCAGGTGGAGCAGGAGGTCGTGAGGCTGGCTCTGGCGATTGCCGCGCGCATCCTGCGCCGCGAGGCGCTGATGGATCCGTTGCTGCTGACCGGGGCGGTCCGTGTGGCGCTCGGTCAACTGGCCGATACGACCGAGGTGCGGCTGAGGGTCCCGGCCGCGGAGCACACGACATGGTGCGAGATGCTGCGGCTGATGCCGAACTTGCCGTTGCATCCGGAGGTTGTTGCCGATGCGTCGCTGACGACCGGCGACTGCGTGTTGGAGACCCACCTGGGAAGCGTGGACCTGGGCGTGCGCAGTCAACTGGCAGAGATCGAACGGGGCTTCTTTGACCTGCTCGAGCATCGCGAACGCGGCACTGCGGAGTCGACGGCACTGGAAGCGGAGAAGCGCTCGACCGGCCTTGTGCAGGAGCGGCAATCTGGGCCTGAGGCAGGAGGCCCCGCGAACGAGACGTCAAAACAATAGCCAGAACCATGGAATTGCTCAGCACGTACTTTTCGCGATTGAAGCAGCGTCCCGTATGGCGATGGCGCGGGCGAGTGCTTGAAGCGCTGGGCCAGACGATTGAGTCGGCAGGCCCGTTGTGCTCGGTGGGCGAGTGCTGCGAGGTTATTGACGGCGCGGGCGAGAGGCACCTGGTGGAGGTGATCGGGTTCCACGGCACGAATGTGATTTCGATGCCGGTTGAGACCTCCGAGGGGGTTCGTTACGGCGACGCGGTGGAGGGACTGAGCACGACGCCGCAGATTGAAGTGGGCGATACTCTAATCGGGCGCGTGCTGAATGCGCTGGGCCGGCCGATGGATGGCGGGCCGCGTCCGGCTGTACGCGGTGTGGTTCAGCTGGAGGGAATGGCGCCGCAGCCTTTGGATCGCAAGCCGATTCGCACGCCTCTTGGGACGGGCATTCGCGCCATCGATGGATTGCTGACGGTGGGGCGCGGCCAGCGCGTAGGCATCTTCGGCGGGTCAGGTGTGGGCAAGAGCACGCTGATCGGCATGATGACGCGCAACAGCGACGCCGAGGTGATTGTGGTCGGGCTGGTGGGCGAGCGCGGGCGCGAGGTGGGCGAGTTTCTGGAAGACAGCCTGGGTGAAGAAGGCCGACGCCGCTCGGTGGTGCTGGTTTCGACCTCGGACCAGTCTCCGCTGCTGCGCATGCGCGCGGCGCTGGCCGCGACCAGCGTGGCTGAATACTTTGCCGCGCAGGGGAGGCATGTGCTGCTGGTGCTCGACTCGCTGACGCGATTTGCGATGGCGGCGCGCGAGGTGGGTCTGGCGGCGGGCGAGCCGCCGACCGCGAAAGGATATACGCCATCCGTCTTCAACCGGTTGGCGCGGCTGGTGGAGCGCGCCGGGCAGTTCAAACGGGGTAGCATTACGGCCTTCTACACGGTGCTGATGGAGGGCGACGACCAGCAGGATCCGCTGGTCGATGCAGTGCGCTCGTTCCTTGACGGGCATGTGCTGTTGTCGCGCGCTCTGGCCTCGGAGGGGTGGTACCCGCCGATTCAGGTTCTGGACTCGATCAGCCGTTTGATGCCCGCGGTGGTCACACCTGAGCATAAACAGGCGGCAGCTGCGGTGCGCAGGATGCTGGCCGTGTATGCACGCTCCGAGGACCTGGTGCGGATTGGAGCGTACAAGCCTGGCAGCGATGCTGACCTGGACCGCGCTCTACGGTCGCGCCAGGCGATACGCGCGTATCTGGAGCAAGATGCGCAAGAAGCGGTGACCCGGGCGGAGAGCATTGCGCGACTGGCGGCACTGGCGGGAGGAATTTGAGATGCAGCATCCGCTGCAGCGCCTGCTACGGCTGCGCTCTCTGGTGGAAGAAACCAGCCGGATGGAGCTCGAAAGCCGTGCCGCCCTTGCGGCCCGCATTCAACAGAGGCGCGCGCGGGAACTAGAGACGGTTCGCGAGAGCCGCGCGTATGTGATTGCGAGTATTTCCGAGGGCGGCGAGGTTGGAGAGCAGGCAGAGCGGCGAGGCGAAGGATGGTCGGCGGCAGAGGGCGCGGCCAGACGTGAGAGGCAGCTGGCTCCGCTGAGCGAGGCCGCAGATCGCCGGGTAGCAGAAGTGCGCGATGAGTTTATTGAGCGGCGTAAAGAGCGGCGGCAGGTGGAGAGCATCCTGGATGAGGCGAAGGAGCGGGTTCGGATTGAGCAGGAGCGCAGAGCGCAGAGGAGTCTGGACGACTGGTTTGGAATGAAACGAGTGTGGCAGAACCAGGGGCGTGAGCGGGCCTCGCAATCTTGAGAATTCTCTTATGTTCGGGCTACAAACTGACGCGACTCTGGCGCACGATGTGCAAGATTGCGTGCGAGGAACGCAAGCATGTCCCATGTTGGTGCTGTCCCGGCAGTTTCGAGTTCAGATGCCTCCCCGCCGCCGGGCCAGTCCGGGGCGAGTGGGAAGACCGTCGCTGGAAGGGCCATGGGCGAGTTGTTTGGCGCGCTCGTTCGCGAAAAGGCAAGTATATCGGCTGCGGGTGATGCGCCCATGACCGGAGACCGAAGTGTGGTTAAGAACGGCGTCGTACTCAAGGCCGTATCCGGGCAGACTGCGGTGACCGGTGAGGCCGCGGAAGACGGCAATGCGGCGGAAGCGTTGAACGGCATTGTTCCCCGCTGTGCCGACGAAGGGCCTGCCAAGGGATCAGAATTGACGCTCGACTTGAGCAGCACTGTGACGGCGGGGGAGGCTCGAGCACAAGGGTCGGCCTCATCGACGTGGGTTGAGGGGGCAAAGTCTTCCAGTCTGCCTTTGCAAACTCTTGGGTCTGCGGTCAGAATTGCCGACGGTGCACTGAAAACTTCCAGTTCAGGCGTGGGTACAGTGGAGTCCGCGGACGCGAAGGCCGGATCAAAGGTAGATACAGAGCCAGAAGCGTCGCCTTCCGCGCAGGCGACACATGCGCAGCACAAAGGCAAAAAGACGAACCAGGCTGCTGCGACAAGCACGACGGACACGGGTGTGCCGTCCATTCCTGCACAGGCAGCTGTGAATCCAGGCGCGCCTGCCGCTGCCCCCCTCACCCATTCTTTAGCGACTCTCACAACCGATACAACGCGCCAAGAGAATACAGCTCCGGCATCTTTGGGAGAGGACTCGGGGTCGCCGGACCGGGCGGCAACGCCGAAGATGCAGCTGGTGGTTGCAACGGGCGGAAACAAGGCTTCGCTTCTACAAGGTGCCAATCCTGCAACAAACGAGAATGCAGATGGAGTGCACGGAATTGCCGACACAAGTGCAGACGCAAAGGCCACAGCAGGGCCTGCGAGCGAAGAGTTACATCCGGGTTCGATCGCGACGGGTCGCGAGGCTGCAAAGTCGGACGGACGGGATATATCGTCGGCGCAGGCGGGTCCGTGGCCTGACTCTGCGACGCATGTAAGCCCGCATATTGCCGGAGCAGAGACCGTCGTGCTCCCGCATGCGGCCGGGCCGACCACACTCGCGCAGGGCAGCCAAACATCAGGCGCGGCGAGTGCAATCTCCGGCACTTCAGGCCTCGCAACTGCAAACCCATACGACCGGATTGATCAGGGGAATTCGCCTGTGGTCCTCCACTCCGGTGTGCAGCACGTTGATGTCGGCGTGCATGATCCGCAAATTGGCTGGGTGGAAATCCATGCTCAGAGCAGCGCAGGGCGCGTGGACGCGACGCTGGCGGCCGCTTCCGGCCAGGCCCATTCCGAGCTCGCTGCGCAGCTTCCGGCGATCGCCCAGTACATGCAGGAGCGCGATGTTCAGGTCGGCACGCTTGCTGTACATCATCAGGCAACGCAGAGCGGCACGGGCGTAGGAACATCAAGCGGATTTTCGGGCGGATCATCGACTGGAACAAACAGCGGCTCGGGTGGCAGCGGCGCTCAGCGCTTCCGAGAGCCTGATCCAGGGAGAAGCGCCAACGCAGTCCGTCCGTTGCATCCGCAGGGCACAGGTTCTTCCGTCGCAATATCTGCGACGCCGGAAAGCCCTTTGCTTCGACCCGTCTCTTACATCAGCGTGCGCGCCTGAGGGTGCGAACGAGAAATTTAGAAAGGAACGTATGCATCTTACCCATCAGCCGAATGCAACCTCTCCCTTCCAGGCGCTGCCGAATGCGTCGTCTTCGTCCGCAGCGTCTGACTCGACCCCTAGCGCCGACTCTTCGTCGAGTTCCAATTCGGCGACTTCGACGGCCACGATTACTGCGAACGACTTTCTCCAGCTTCTGGTCACAGAGCTGCAGAACCAGGACCCGACCGCCAATACTGATCCGAACGAGTATGTCGATCAGTTGGTTCAGGTCAATACTCTCCAGCAGCAGATCCAGATGAACCAGACGCTCGATGGCGGCCCGACGCTGACCGGCGCGAGCAGCGGCGTACTGCAGGAGTTGGTGCAGATGAATGATCTGCTGAGCGGTGGCAGCTCAACGGCAAGCGCGGCCCGTCCTGTGGGGGCTGCGTCCACATCAGCGGGGGCAGAAGCGAAGACGGAGGGCCATGCATCTGCCGGTAATCTGAGCCCAACCTCTGACCCGGCCATGCAGGCCTCAGCCGAAGCTGTGGCCACTGCGCTGACTGCCAACCCCCACACGGCAGGGGCGGGGCAAGGCCTCACAGACATGATTCCGGAGAGTCAGGAGGGAGCGTTTGCGCAGTTTGCCGCACGCCTTCGTGCCAATCCTCCGGCGCGGCCCTAACGGGCACGCCTGCAATCAGGGGGCAAGGCTCCTTATTTCGGGTTGCAACGAGTTCACGCAGTTTAATTCGCAGTCTGCAAGGAGAGATAGATGTCATCGTTTTCGATTCCTCTGACTGGTCTTGAGTCGTCTACGACCGAGCTCAATACCATTGCCAATAACCTGGCCAACATGAACACAACTGCCTTCAAGGCTCAGGATGTGAATTTCAGCGATCTGTTTTACCAGCAGATTGGCGAGTCGGGCTCGGGCGATCCGCTCGAGGTGGGCGCCGGTTCGCAGGTAGCCTCAACCTCAACAGACTTCACCGAGGGCAGCATCAATTCCACCGGGAACCAGGATGACATGGCGATCGGAGGGACGACAGGCGCAGGTTTCTTTATTGTGCAGAATGGCAATACGACGGAGTATACCCGCGACGGCACCTTTACGGTGAGCTCGGCCGGCAACCTGACCACGCAGAGCGGATTGAATGTGATGGGATATCCGGTTGTCGGGGGAGTTGTGAACACCAATGCGCCTCTGACCTCCATCCAGCTGCCCGTGGGCAGTGCGCAGCAACCGGCGGCGACGCAGAACCTTTCGGTCACGGCGAACCTGGATTCGGCGGCGACGGTGGGAACAACAGTGTCCGGACAGGTGCAGCTCTATGACTCCCTGGGTCAGAGCTATGACGCGACTGTGACCTTTACCAACACGGGAACCAATACCTGGAGCTACAACATTGCGCTGCCGGCTGGTGCATCGACGGGCAATGTGAACACCACGGGGACGCTGACGTTTGACTCGAACGGCAACCTGATTGCGCCAGCGACAAACGTGAACGGCATCAGCTTCACGGGGCTCGCCGATGGAGCCAGCAACCTGACCTTCAACTGGAATCTATATGGATCGAATAACCAGCCGACCATTACCCAGTTCGCGACGACCTCGGATGTGGCCAGCTACAACCAGGATGGGTACACGAGCGGACAGTACGACGGCTTCACGGTCGACTCGAGCGGGCTGATCTCGGCGCAGTTCAGCAACGGTCAGACCGCGCCAGTGGGACAGATTGCGTTGGCCAACGTAGTGAACCCGCAGGGGCTGAGCGTGCAGGGCGGGAACCTCTACGAGACGACACTGGCTTCGGGCGCGGCCAGCGTTGGCGTGGCTGGAACCGGAGGGCTGGGCACGATTCAGGACGCGGCGCTGGAGGCCTCGAACGTGAACATCTCGAATGAGTTTTCGAACCTCATTATTGCGCAGCAGGCCTATGAGGCGAGTTCGAAGGCGATTACGACCTTCGATACCGTCTCGCAGGACACGATCAACATGATTCACTAAGCAGCGTGAGTGCGATTTACGGCCGGAGGGCGGAACATGTCCTCCGGCTGCCTTCCTGAAATTTCTCTAATCTTTCCTGTCCTATCTTCGGTCAACCAACTGCACTGATCCGGGCATGACGCCCGATGAGACTACATTCACCCCGACCACTGGCAATGAGGCCGGTGCAGAATCCGACTCGGCCCTACTGGTGCAGCGGGATCCTCAGAGCGATGGCAGCGATGCGTCACCAGCGGTCCCGCATTTGTCCGAGGATTCTCCACTGGCCGGGCTGCCGATGCAGCTTGACGTGGCCATCCCGATTCCGGGCTTTCGTGTGCAGGACCTTCTGTCGCTCGACAAGGGCGCGGTACTGGAAACCCGATGGCCCCACACGGAGGACGTGCCTGTGTGGTGTGGCGGCGTACATCTGGTGTGGACAGAATTTGAAGTTATAGACCAGAAGCTTGCTGTGCGTGTGACCCGGCTTGGATAGAAAACAGAAAAGAAGAATCGAGAACAGGCTCATGACGTCAGCAAAGACCCTAGCCTCACCCATACCCGGCCTTCCACATGCGCCTCCGCTGGTGCGCGGCCTGAAACGAGTAGTGCTCCGGCTGATGGGCCGACTGAGTGCCGCGGAAAGGACCGCAGCGCGGGTGTTTGCTGTTGAGGATCGGGTTGCGCTTGGGCCAAGGAAATCGCTGGTTGTGGTGCGCTGCCATGGACAGCGCTTTCTGGTTGCTAACGCAGGAGACACAATCGGGCCGATCATTGCAATAACCGGGGAAATTACCGGAGAAGCGGCGGAAGAAATTACGGAGCATGCCGCGGACAGGGTCGCTGCATCCAGGCCTACTGCTGCTCCGGCGCGGCGTGGGCGACGGGAGCGTGAGGCATGAACCCCGTGCTGGCTCTGGCTGCCCCCAGGCTGCTGGCGTTGCCGGGCCTGAACGCGCATGCGCTCAACAACAATTCCGTCCCATGGACGATTGTTTTTACGCTGACGCTGCTGACGCTGTTGCCGGCGATCATTCTGTCGATGACGCCGATGGTGCGGCTGCTCGTGGTCTTTCATTTTCTGCGCCAGGCCCTGGGGACCCAGACGGCGCCGAGCAATCAGGTGCTGATGGGTCTGGGGTTGATGATGACCTGGTTCCTGATGCAGCCGGTGCTGGTGCAGGTCGAGCAGCAGGCGGTGGTGCCGTATCAGCAGGGGAAGATCTCCGGCTGGCAGGCGATCGAGCGAGGTATGGGGCCGCCGAAGCATTACATGCTGCGTTACGCGCGCGAACAGGACCTGGCCTTGTTTACTTCGGCTGCCATGCTGCCGCGGCCGAACAAACCGGATGACCTGCCGCTGCGGGTTGTGATTCCGGCCTACATGCTCTCGGAGCTCAAGGCAGGCTTTGAGATTGGCGCGGTGCTGTTCCTGCCGTTCCTGTTGGTGGATTTAATTGTTGCGTCCATCACTACTGCGATCGGCATGTATCAGCTGCCGCCGGTGGTGATTTCGACGCCGCTCAAGATTCTGTTGTTCGTGATCGCCGACGGCTGGCACCTGCTGGCCGGGGCGCTGATCAAGAGCTTTTGAAAGGGAGGAAGACGATGGGACCCGATCAGGCGGTTGAGTTGATGCGCGACCTGTTGCGCGAGGCGCTGATAGTGAGCGCGCCGCTGCTGATTGCAGCGAGCGCAACGAGCTTTGTACTGAGCCTGTTTCAGACGCTGACCTCGTTGCAGGACCAGACGCTGACAACGGTTCCGCGGCTGCTGATTGTGGCTGCGATGACCCTGGTGGCCTTGCCCTGGTTTGCGCGCCGTCTGGTGACGTACACAGTGCTGCTGTTGACCGATCTTCACCGCTATCTGGGGTAATTGAGGCTGCCTATGCCCTCACTGAATGACTTTGTCGCGAAATGGATGGCCCAGCCGGCGAGCGCGCCCGACTGGCCGCACTATCTTGCGGCGATGGTGCTGGTGATGGTGCGGGTGAGTGGCGTGATGGTGTTTGCGCCCGTATTTTCTTCGACTGCGATTCCCGTGCGGGTGAAGGTGGTGTTTGTTCTGGCGGTCTCGTTTCTGCTGGCGCCGGTGGTCTCGGCTCTGCCGCTGGCGCACGCCGATCTGGATGTGGTGCCGGTGCTGGGGGAGCTGGGGATTGGTCTGCTGTTCGGGATCTGCCTGAGTTTGTTGAATGAGATTCTTACGTTCGCAGGACAGATCCTGGGCTTTCAGTTCAGCTTTTCGCTGGTGAATCTGCTCGATCCGAACTCGACGATTGAGACGCCGCTGCTGGCCCAGATGTTTGGGCTGTTGGGCGTGCTGGTATTGATCGGTGCGGGTTTGGACCGAACCATGCTGCTGGCATTTATGCGCAGCTTCCGGGACGTTCCCGTGGGCAGCGTGGTCTTTGACGGGCGCATCGGTCTTCCGCTGGTGTTTGCCATGAGCGGGGTATTCTTCGCGGCGCTGCAATTGGCTGCGCCGGTGATGGCAGCGACGCTGCTGGTTGAGGTGGTGACATCGGTTCTGGGCAAGCTGTCCCCGCAGTTGCCGGTCATGATGATTGCGGTTCCGGCGAAGACGATGCTGGGGTATGTGGTGCTGATTGGTTCGCTGGCGCTGTGGCCGGAGTTTATTCAGACGAGGTTTTCTTTTCTGCTGGATGCCGCCGAGCAACTGCTGCGGCACGCGGTGAGGGCGCAATGAGCGACGAGCGCACAGAAAAAGCCACACCGCATCGGAAACAGCAGGCGAAGGAAAAGGGAGACCGTGTCCGCAGCCGCGAACTGGCGGGTGCGGCCGGAACACTGGCCGGAGTGCTGGCGCTGGGCGGATTGACGGAGCACTGGGCGGGAAGCTGGGCAGCCGGGTATCAGGCTCTGCTGGCGCTGGGGATGCCGAAGGCGTGGGAAGAGGCGCAGCTGGAGCAAACGCTTCTGGGGCTGCGGCACGGGATCGCGGTGCTGCTGTATCCGTTGTTCCTGGTGTTTGCGTGTGCGGCTGGCAGCTCGCTGCTGGCAGGGCTGGCGCAGGGCGGCGGATTGCAAATGCGTGCTGAAGCATTGCAGCCGAGTTGGGAAAGGATCAATCCGGTTGAGAACTTGAAGAATACATTTTCGCTGCGCGGCGTGACCCGCCTGGCGAAGTCGATGATTCCGGCGGCGGCATTGCTTGCGCTTGCCGTCCGCAAGATCGAGGCGCAGTCGCTGATCCCGCCAATGAGCGTGGAGCGGCTGCCGAGCGCCTTCGGCGCCGTCTATTCGATTCTGCTGGACACGGCGTTCATTCTGTTTGCGTGGTCGGCGATCGACGACTTTGTGGAGTGGCGCAGCTGGGAGAACCGGCTGAAGATGTCGCGACAGGACCTGCGCGAGGAATTCAAGCAAACGGAAGGGAATCCGCAGATACGTGGCAGAATTCGCGCGCTGCGCCGGCAAATGCGCCGCCAGCGAATGAAGGCCGATGTGAGCCGGGCCTCAGTCGTGATTACTAACCCGACCCATTTTGCCGTGGCGTTGAGCTTCGACTTTGAGACCATGGAGCCCCCGCGCGTGCTCGCCAAGGGGCGGGACCTGATTGCCGAGCAGATTAAGGCGGATGCCCGCTGGGCGGGTGTGCCGATTGTGGAGAATCCGCCGCTGGCGCGTTCGCTCTATCGCCATGTGGAAGAGGGGCATGCCATTCCCTATGACCTGTATGCGGCAGTGGCTGCGATTCTGGCGTGGCTTTACCGGCAGCAGGTCGAAGAACGCGTCCGTCGCGAGCAGGCGAAGAAGAGGACGGCTGGCGAGAAGGCGCCAGTTGGGGAAGCCAAGGCTGCGGCGGCAGCGCCGCTTTCCGCGTTGCTTGCAGGCGAGGGGGCACAGACGCGTGTTCGCAGGAGGGCAGCGCCATGAGCACGGCCGCTCCATTGCTGCAAGTGAACGCCACAGAAGGCGCAACCTCTGGGAACATGCTGCCACCCAGTGCGATTCGCGCGGCCCACGGCATGGGCGAGCCCCAAGGAGAAGCGATGAGTACCGCCACTTTCTCTGTATCGAAGCCGGCTGCGCGCGCCGCAAACGTGGGCGGCGCTCCGGGCCGAGGCGATGCGCTTCTTCACCGCTTCAAGGACCTGGCACTTCCGGTGGGAGCGATCAGCGTGATCTTTGTGATGCTGGTACCGGTTCCGGCCTTCATGATGGACCTGCTGCTGGCCTGTTCGATGGCGGCGTCAATACTGGTTTTTCTATCCGCAGTGCAGGTGCGCAAGGCCATCGATCTGTCCGTTTTTCCGACGCTGCTGCTGTTGCTGACGCTCTTCCGGCTGTCGCTCAACATTGCATCGAGCCGTCGCATTCTGCTGCATGGAAGCGAGGGCACAGCCGCGGCCGGCAAGGTGATCGAGGCGTTTGGGCAGTTTGTGGTGGGCGGGAACTACGTGGTTGGGTTCGTATTGTTCCTGGCCCTGATTGCGATTCAGTTTCTGGTGGTGAGTCACGGCGCGGTGCGCACGGCGGAGGTGACGGCGCGCTTTACGCTGGATGCTTTGCCGGGCAAGCAGATGGCAATCGACGCCGACATGAACGCCGGTCTGATCGATGAGGCCACGGCGCGGAAGCGGAGACTGGCGATCGCGCAGGAGGCCGAGTTCTACGGCGCGATGGACGGCGCGGCACGTTTCAGCCAGCGGGACGCGATGGCCACGATTCTGATTACAGCGATCAACATTATTGCCGGGCTGCTGATCGGGACGATTCAGCACGGGGTCGCATTGAGCGAAGCTGTGCGCACGTACACGATTCTGACCGTGGGTGACGGGCTGGTGACGATGATCCCGTCGCTACTGGTGTCCGTAGCCGGAGGCATTGTCCTGACTCGTGCCTCGTCTGCGGGCGCGTTGAGCACGGAGCTGGGTACGCAGTTGTTCCGCAAGGGCAGCACGCTGTATGTGGCCAGTGCGGTGATGGCCGCGCTGTGCCTGGTTCCGGGATTGCCGAAGTTGGTATTTCTGGCCTTCGCGGTCCTGCTGGGCTATATGGGCAGGCGCTTGACGAAGTCCGAGCCGGCGGCTGCGACACAGCTCGAGAGCGGGCCGAAGGCGGCAGAAAAGTCGCAGCAGGAGAACCTTGCCGGTTTGTTGAAGACCGATGAGTTGAGCCTGGAGATCGGCTTCCAGCTGATTCCGCTGGTGGATGAAAAGCAGGGCGGGCAGATGCTGGCAAGGGTGCGGACGCTGCGGCGGCATCTGGCCAGCGAGCTTGGCTTCCTGATTCCCCCGATCCATATCTCGGACAATTTGCGACTGAGGCCACGCGAGTATGTCGTGTCCCTGCGGGGGATGGAGATTGGCCGCTGGCAGACGGAGGGCAATATGCTGCTGGCGGTCAGCGCCGAGGCGGAGACACATCCGTTGCCGGGCAGGGAGACACGCGAGCCTGCGTATGGTGTGTCTGCGCGGTGGATTGCGCCGGCACTTGAGGACCAGGCCATTGCCGCCGGTTACTCCGTGGTGGATGCGATGACCGCCATCAGCACACATCTGGCGGAGCTGATCCGCCGCAATGCTTGGAACCTGCTGGGCAGGGCGGAGACGAAGCGCTTGCTCGACTCGTTGAACGATTCGCATCCGCGTCTGGCCGAAGAGCTGGTGCCGAAGCTGCTGACACTGGGCGAGGTGCAGCGCGTCCTGCAGCAGCTGCTGCGTGAGCAGGTGTCAATTCGTGACCTGGGCAGCATTCTGGAAGCGCTGGTGGAGACTGCTGCAGTCACGAAAAGCCTGCCGCAACTGGTCGAGGCTGCACGGCAGGCGCTGGGGCGGCGCGTGCTGCAGCCGTTGCTTGAAGCCGACGGCAGCCTGCGCGTGTGGATGCTGGATCCTGCGCTGGAAGAAGAGATCATCGCGACGTTTCAGCCGGATGGCGCGATTCGGCTGCTCAATGACAGCAGGACCGCCCAGACTCCGCTCCTTCGCCGCCTCGCCGATTCTTTGAAGCAGCTAATCGGCCAACACCCATCTTCGGCTTCTCCCGTGCTTCTTTGTCAGAGTCCGGCCCGGTATCACCTGCGCCGGTGGCTTGAACCCGTTGTTCCCCGGGTTGCGGTCATCGCGCCGGCTGAGATTCCTCCGGAAATTCATCTTCGTCCGGCGGGTGTGGTTCGTTGAGCAGGGAAACGGGTGGGAATGACAGATCGGAGAGGAGACAGCTCCGGCAAAGGGGAGAGGGTACGAGAGGTATGCAGAACACGCAGTCTTACCACGGAGCAACGACGGCCGGCCGGCGCAGCGCGAAACAGAACGGCGGACCGAGGGTCGGAGACCGGAAGGAGGAACGAAATATGCCGCCGTCTGCCGGCGGCCAGGAGTTGTGTCCGCTACCGGGAGCCGCTGAGGTTTACGGGAAGATGGTGATGAGCGGGGAAATGACAAGCGAGCAGGAGCGCCTGATGATCGAGCACCTCCCCACGGTGCGCTATCTGGCGCGACGGATCCATGAGCGCCTGCCGCAGCATGTTGAAATCGACGATCTTGTCTCGGCCGGCGTGCTCGGGCTGATCGATGCCTTCCGCAAGTTCGACCCGGCAAAAAAGGTCCAGTTCCGCAGTTATGCGCAGTTCCGTATTCGCGGTGCGATCCTCGACAGTCTGCGCACGCTTGACTGGAGCCCGCGCGATCTGCGCCGAAAAGGACGGGCGATTGAAGAAGCCATCCGTGTGCTGACTGTCCGATCGGGCCACGTGCCGACCGAGCCGGAGATTGCCGCTGAGCTGAACATGGACCTCGGCGAGTATCAGCAACTGCTGGGCGAGCTCAAGGGGCTTGAGATCGGGACGCTTCATGCTGAGCGTTCCGAGGACTCGGGTGACGAAGAGCTGGCCTATATTCCCAACAGGCCCGAGGAAGACCCGCTCTTCACCTGTCTGAAGAGCGAGATGCAGGCACGTCTCGCAGCCGCCGTGGATCAATTGCCGGAACGCGAGCGGCTGGTGATGACCCTCTACTACTACGAGGAGATGACCATGAAGGAGATCGGATTGACACTCGGCGTGGTTGAGTCTCGTGTTTCACAGATTCATGCCTCTGCGGTTCTGCATCTGCGCGCACTGCTTGCGGTATCCGGACAGAAGACGCCGGGCAATGTCACGGGCACGGGGCGGAAATCGCCCGCGGCGGCGGCGAATGAAAGACAACTCTAGAGCGGAATGAGCATGGAGAAAACGCTTAAACAAGATGAGATCGACGCCCTCTTCCAGGCCTCGCGCGCCAGGAAGTCCACGGCTGCGGAGGACAAGCGAAGCCGTGTGCAGGTCTACAGCTTTTCCCGCGCTGGCCAGATCAGCAACGAACAGATGCGGGCCATCAGCCTGCTCAACGACATTTTTGCGCGCAACCTTACGCATAATCTTGGCGCCTGGCTGCGAAGCAGCTTTCAAGTCAACCTTGTGGCTGCCGAGCAGATGCCCTTCAGTGACTTTCTGCTTCGGTTACCTGAGCTCTCCTATGTGTGCTCGGTGCGCCTGGAACCGTTGCGTGCGATCTCTGTGTTGCAGATGGACCTTGCACCGGCGCCGGCCATGATCGACCTGTTGCTCGGCGGCGAGGGCGCGCCAAGCGCTCTGCGTGAGCTGACGGACATCGAAGAATCAATTCTCTCCAGCGTGGCCGAGGCGATATGCCGCGAGCTGAGCGCCGCATGGCAGCAAGTCGGGTTGAGCTTCCACTTCGAGCAGCGGCAGATGCAGACGCAGGTCGCGAGACTGATGCCGGTCTCGGAGAAGTCGCTTTGCCTCAGTTTTGAGATCCGCATGCCAGGGTCGAGCGGCCTGCTGAATCTGGCTTTCCCCGCCGTCGTTTCCAATACGATTCTGCACCGGCTGGTCGGCGACTGGACCCGTCAGAGGCGCCATGCGCCGGAGACTCGGCAGAGAATTATGGAGCGCATTCTCAAGGCGAGGGTCGGTGCCGCGCTGCAACTTCCGTCCACATCAATTCCTGCCCGCGAGATTCAGGCGCTTGAGCCAGGTGCGCTGCTTCGCTTTCGGCTGCCCGCGCGGCAGGCCGCCGAATTGAGAGTGGCCGGAGTTCCGATCTTTGCAGCTTCTCCGGTCAGTTGCGGTGAGTCCCGCGGAGCGCATCTGACCGAGGCTGTTTCTTAGTTGAGTGAGCAGTTAAGAGGATTGAGAGATCCCTTGTGAGGAAGGCGGATGGAGACATTTCTTGGTACATGGCTTGCTACAGCTCCTGAGGTGCTGGCCCGCGAACTTGCGGGCCAGCTTGAACTGCGTCCTTCCGCACGGCTGCCCCAGCCGGAGACGGCGACGACACTCGCGGTCAGACTTGAGGGGCCGTACGCGGGACAATTTCTGGTGACCGCGGATCGGTATGCGCTGCAGGCGTTGTTGACGGGCGCTCGCATTACCGACGGCTCGGTGGACGCCGATCGCGATCGCGAGCTTTGGCGCGAGATGATTCAGCAGGTTGCATCTGCTGCAGTCCGAATCTTCGATCCTGCGCAGGCAGCGGCCATCCCGACAAGCGTCGACGATGGAGAGTGGACGCTGGGTCTTGCCTCCGCGGCCTATGAGCTGCGACTGGGCGAGATTGTTCTGCTGCTGACCTTTACCGATCAGATCTATCGTTCTGAATCCCCGGCTCCACAGGACACAGCGAAAGCCATGCCGGAGAGCCCTTCCGGGCCGGAGATTGCAAGCTCCGCGACGGTTTCGAACGCTGCAGGCAAGGCAGGGCCTGGCGGAGTTGATCTGTTGCTCGGTGTAGAGCTGGAAACCTCATTGCGCTTTGGCTCGCGCGAGATGCCGCTGAGCGCCGTGCTCGATCTGGGGGCGGGAGATGTGGTGGAGCTTGACCGCCATGTTTCCGATCCGGTGGACCTGCTGGTGGGTGACAAAATTGTCGCGCGCGGCGAGGTGGTGCTGGTGAACGGGACCTTTGGTCTGCGTGTACTGGAGGTTGCAGAGCCGAAAAAATGTCTGGAGAGCATCCGATGCCTGTTCTGAATTCTAGTGGGGACGCGCAGTACGAACCTCGGATTTCCGCTCAGCCTCAGCTGATGGCAGAGACCGCGCCGCGCCGCGCGCGCGCGTTTCCAGTCTGTGCCAATCCGCGCTGCGCCAGTGGCTGGCTGCAGTTGTGGCGAAAACGGGGCGTACCGGTGGTGGAGGGTGGCTGGCTGTGCAGTCCGGCTTGCACCAGGGCACGCGTGGAAGACTTGTTGCGCCGCGAGCAGGCCGAGGCGCGGCCGGCTCCGCCGCACCGCCACCGCGTGCCGATCGGGCTGACACTGTTGACACAGGGCTGGATCACGCATCAGGACCTTAAGGATGCACTCGAAGCCCAACGGAAAGGTTCGCGCCTGCGTCTTGGGGAGTGGCTGGTTGCCCATCGCGGCCTCAAAGAGGAGCAGCTTACCCAGGCGCTTGGTCTGCAGTGGAGCTGCCCGGTCTTTTCGCTGGAGAAGCAAGCGGGAAGCCTTCCGGCCAACATTGTTCCCCGCCTGTTCTCGGAAAGCTTTGGCTTTGTGCCTCTCCGCCTCACTGCTTCAGGCCGGCTCTATCTGGCCTTTGAGGACCGCATTGATCACAGCCTGGCGTTGGCCATGGAGCGCATGGTCGGTTTGCAGGTTGTTGCTGGTTTGCTGGGTGCGACGGAGTTCCGCGAGGCGCAGCGGCTGTTCGCTCAGGGCCATTTTGCCCGCGCCAGGTTGATCGAGGCCGGAAACCTCGAGTTGCTGGCTGAGGCCTTCAGCCGCCAAATCGAAAAGGAGAAGCCGGCGGAGGCCCGGCTGGTGCGTGTTCACGATCTTGTATGGCTGCGGCTTTGGCGCGACATGGAGAGCCGGGACCATGCACAGGCCGCGGTAAGCGGCATTGAAGATGTGATTGGGTCAGTGGTCCGATTCCCATAGAAGCATTTCTTTACGCTCTCCCGTCCTAGAGTTCTTCTTCCGGACGCCGATAAGGGTATTGCGAGGGAGTTCTGGAATGAGTGAGATTGCTGCTCTGATCGTGGATGATTCATCGGTGATGCGCAAGATTGTCGAGCGAGCCTTGCGTCAGGCCGGCTTGGCGATTACAGAGGTGTATGAGGCTTCAAGCGGTGTCGAGGCCCTTGACGTGCTGCGTCAGAAGCGCGTTGACCTGGTCCTTTCCGACATCAATATGCCGAACATGGATGGGCTTGAATTCCTCCGCCAGATGCGTGCGCAGCAGCTTGCACCCGACGTTCCGGTGGTAATGATTACGACCGAGGGAAGTGAAGACCACGTGCGCGAGGCAATTGTGGCCGGAGCGCAAGGCTATATCCGGAAGCCGTTCACCGCCGAACAGGTCAAGGAGCGCGTACTGCCCTTGGTAGGCGCATGATCAGTTGAAATGTGATGGACAGCAGTGAGAGACAGGAGAGCGGCCGATGGGACTGGCAGTGAAGCAGACGGAACCCGTTAGTGCATACGGGAAGGCAATGGATGAAGCGGTGGATGAGGTCTTCAGGCTCATGATGGGTGTGAGTTGCGAGTCGATGGAAGATTGCCCCATCGATGAGCCCGAAACCATTTCGGCAGTGATTGGACTTGCCGGGGCCATGAGCGGCGTTTGTGTGCTGCGCAGCGGCGAACAGTCTGCGACAAGAATGGCGGCCGCTCTCACCGGCATTGAGATGGCCTCTCTGGACGCCACTGTGAAGGATGCGATCGGCGAGATCTGCAACATGGTTGCGGGAGCATGGAAAGGCAAGCTGTCCACGCTGGCTTCGAGCTGCATGCTTTCGACGCCGACCGTTGTGACCGGGACCAACTATCAGTTGCATACGCAGCGCCCCGAGTTCCGCATGGAGCACTACTATCGCTTTGGAGGTCACAACTTTTCCGTCACACTGGTCTGCGAGTCAATGCAATAGCGCCCGGGGCCTTTAGGCAGCATGACCGTTAGCGGTTCCTAATCTTCTCTTAACAATTTTCGGCCCGCTTCTTGCTCCTCTTGACACCAGAAGGAGACACACAGTGAGCAGCGGCTTTTATGCGGCATTCTCCGGCTGGCTGGCCCGTTCGGAGGCGCTGGATACGGCGGCCAGTAATCTGGCCAACGCCGGGACGCAGGGCTTCCGTGCCGAACGCGAGTATTTTCGCTCGGCTCTGATGGGTCCGGGTGCTTCCGGTGACCAGCTCGACAGCACGGTGAACAACTTCGGCGTGCTCGGCGGCAGCCAGCTTGATCTTGACCAGGGCGCACTCACGACCACCGGTAATCCTCTTGATGTGGCGATTGAAGGTCAGGGCTTCTTCGCCATCCAGACAAAAAATGGTGTGCGTTACACCCGCGACGGCAGCTTCCACCGCTCCAGCACCGGACTGTTGATCACCGCTTCAGGCGAGCCGGTTCTTGATCCAAAAGGTTGGCCCATCCGCGTTCCTGCCGGAGACGTCACCATCGGCGCAGACGGGGTGATCTCGGTCGACGGAGCGGTCAGCGGGACAATTGCAGTCTTCAGCTTTCCATCGGCGGCCTCGCTGGCGCCGGAAGGCGCGAACTTCTTTTCGCCTGTTGCCGGCGTCAAGCCGAAGCTGTCCACTGCGGCCACGCTGCATCAGGAGGCGCTCGAAGGCTCCAACCAGAATGTCATTCAGGGCACGCTGGATTTGATCCTGGCGCAGCGGCAGGCCGAGATGATGCAGAAGGCGCTGGTGCTCTTCGACAGCGATCTTAACAAGACGGCCTGCGAGCAGCTGCCAAAGGTCTAGCGAAGAAGCAGAAATCAGATTTTGCGATTTTAAGGAGATGCACCCATGATTCGAGCCCTTTACACCGCCGCCAGCGGCATGACCGCGCAGCAGCTGAACCTTGATACCATCGCCAACAATCTTGCCAACTCCTCAACCGTCGGGTTTCGCCAGCGCGTGCTGCAGTTTCAGGACATGATCTATCAAAATCTGGTAACGCCCGGAGCGGCTGAGAGTCAGCAGACCGTGTCCGCCGGATTGCAGATCGGTCTCGGCACCAAGTCTTCGGCGAGCGAAATCATTATGACGCAGGGAGACCTGAACCAGACGAACAACCCATACGATCTCGCGATTCAGGGCGGCGGCTTCTTCCAGGTGCAACGGCCTGACGGCACCATTGCCTATACCAGGGCGGGAAACTTTTATCTCAACAGCGAGGGCACAATCGTTGACTCGCAGGGAGACCAGCTGATTCCCGCGATCACCATTCCGCCCAACGCAACCAACGTCACGATCACCCAGTACGGCGTGGTCAACGCCACATTGCCCGGCCAGCAGAATCCGCAGCAACTGGGCCAGATTCAGCTTGCCACCTTTGCCAATCCCGGAGGGCTGAACAGTGAAGGATCGAATCTGTACACCGCAACGCTCTCGTCGGGCGACGCGGTACTGGGCAATCCGGGCGGTCCGGAGGGCCTGGGAACGCTGCAGCAGGGGTATCTGGAGAACTCGAACGTCGATGTTGTAGGCGCATTTGTGCAGATGGTGCTTGCACAGCGGGCCTATGAGAGCGACTCGAAGGTAATCACTGCCGCCAACGACATGTATAGCGAAGTTAACAATATGGTGAAGTAGCCATGCGGGCCTGTTTCATCGCTTCTGTGATTGCGGCTGCATGCGTGACATCCACCTGGCCTTCGTTGGCGCGCGCTGCGGGCCCGGATTCTTCCGTCGCGCGTGGAGTTACGAAGCCCGCCCGCCAATCACACTGGAGGCTGGACCATTACGTTTACGACGCTGCGCTGCATCGCAACTGGGCTGTGTTGATGGATTCCGAGGATCCTGGCGCTCCAGAGCGGATGGTGCTGGTTCCGGGTCAGGCGCGTGAGCTGGCCACCCATCATGTGGAGCCGAAGCGAAGTGATGCTGCTGAGCAGACCGGTAAGTCTGCTGAGGACTGGCGCGAAACCAAATTTGCAGCCCGACCCGACGTGCGGGTTGGAGAGGCAGTGCAGATTTCAAACGCTCCGGATGCGCCCGCCAGCTTTCTTCTTGCCGGAACCGCCGAAGAATCGGCAGGGATAGGCCGGACAATTCGCGTGCGGCTGAGCGCAAACGGCGCTCAGGTGCGTGCTATCGTGCGCGGACCGCATTCAGTCGAGCTTGCAGTGGGCTCGAAACCAGTATGGAGGGCGCCATGAAGCGCAGTTACCGCTTTCGATTCATCCCGCTGATCCTTGTGCTGGGCCTTCTCGTGATGCCTGCCTGCGACGCTGCAAAAAAAAAGCCGCAGACTGCGAAACTAAGCCCGCCCGATGCTGCGCTCAATGCTTATATTGCACGTGTCCGTGCTGAGAGCGCTGCGGAAGTGCGCACGCCGGGCTCCATCTGGGTGCCTGACGGACAACTGACCAGGATGAATACCGATGTGAAGGCGACGCATGTTCACGACCCGATCTCAGTGGTCGTGGTGGAGGCCCTTTCTGCATCTACCGACGGCACCGTGAAAGACTCGCGCGCCTCCAGTGCCAACTCGCAGGTCTCTGCGCTGCTTGGGAAGTTAAGTGGTAGCAACGCGCTCAACAATCTGCTTAGTCAGGCCTCAAGTTCCGGACTGAATGCGCAAGGCCAGAGCGTGACCGACTCAAGTCTGACGACGACGCTGGGCGGTGAGGTTGAGGATGTGTTGCCCAACGGCATGCTGGTGATTCAGGCAGTGCGTCAGGTTTCGTTCAACCAGCAGACAGAGCTGATTCGTCTGCGCGGTCTGGTCCGGCCGGCGGACATCAACGCTCAGAACCAGGTGCTCTCAACCGATATCGCCAATCTTGAGCTGGAGGTTGTCGGCAAAGGCATCATCAATGACTACACGTACCGCCAGAACGCGGTGGTCCGCTTCCTTGAAAAGTTGCTCGTCTTCTGAAGGGCTGTCATGATCCGATTGTTGGCAAAATCCGCTTTCCTCGCACTTGTACTCTCCTGTATTTCCGGAACATTCCTGTTGCGCGCGCAGGATTCAACGCTTCAGCAGGACGTCGCGCCACAGTTGAAACTCCGGAGCGCGGCCACTCCGGTTTCCGAGCTGGCCCGCATCAAGGACATTGCCACGGTTGAGGGCATCCGAGATAACCAACTTGTCGGCTACGGGATCGTGGTTGGACTGCACGGCACCGGGGACAGCCAGCAGACGATCTTTCCCTATCAGACGCTGATCTCGACGCTGGAGCGGATGGGAGTGAATCTGCCGCCAGGACAGTCGACCTCCGGTCTGCAGGTACGCAACATGGCTGCGGTGTTTATTGCCGCCACTCTGCCTCCGTTTGCCGAGCCGGGCAACAAGATCGATGTAATCGTCTCCTCAGCCGGTGATGCGCGCAGCATTGAGGGCGGGTTGCTCCTGATGACCCCGCTATACGGGCCGGACGGACAGATTTATGCGCAGGCGCAGGGGCCGGTTGTTCTGGGAGGTTATTCCGTCATAGCGAACGGCAACAGCAAGACGGTCAACGATCCCACGACCGGACGTATCCCTTCGGGAGCCATTGTTGAGCGCGCGGTGCCGCTCGATCTTGACCACATGCGCAAGCTCTCCCTGCTGCTCAATGACCCGGACTTCCGCACTGCGGAGCTGGTGGCCACGTCAATCAACAAGACACTCGGCCGCAGCGCGGCGCGCGCCCTCGACAGCCGCCGGATTGAGATCACCGCACTGCCCGCGGACGACATTCCCGATCTGCTGGCCAGGGTCGAGTCCATCGAGGTGCAGGTCTTTCCGCGGGCCAGGGTTGTGGTAAATGAGCGCACCGGAACCATTGTCATTGGGGGAGAGGTGCGCCTCCAGCCGGTGTCGATTCTTCAGGGAGGTCTTGTCGTGCAGGTGACCAGCCGAACGGAAGTTTCGCAACCGGGCCCCTTCTCTTCGGGAACGACTCAGATTGTCCGGCAGACAACAGTACAGGCCCAGGACAAAGTTGCCAATCGCATTGAGCTGCGCGAAGGAGCGACCGTAGACGATTTGGTGCAGAGTCTCCAACAGATTGGCGCAACGGCGCGCGACATCATCTCGATCCTTCAGGCAATGAAACAGGCGGGAGCGCTGGAGGCAGATCTTGAGGTGATGTAGGAAATGCTGTCGAGATTCGTGGCTCCGCCGGGTCTTGATTGGCCACCCAATCAAGGCCACACAATGCTGAGCATGATCGATTGAAGAGGAGAAACAGATGACCCCAGTGAGTTTGCAGGCATCCACGATTGGCCACGAGCAGAAGGTAGTCGAAAACCCTAAGCTTGTCTCGGCGGCGCATGAATTTGAAGCCAGCCTCATGCAGGAGTTGCTGAAGCCGCTGCAACAGGACCCATTATTTGCTTCGGACAATTCCGGAGGGCCAGGTTCGCTGGGAGACCTCGACAGCGGTTCGGACGATGATCAGGGAAGTGCAGGAGCGCTGATGAGCTTTGGCTCCGAGGCGCTGGCCAAAGCGATCTCCGAACGTGGAGGATTCGGCATCGCAACGAAGATTTTGGACCATTTCAGGACAGCGAACCAAGGGATGGAATCCGGCAAGTAAATGTAAGCTTTAGAGGGTTCTAAGAATTGGGACAGAACACATTACTAAAGTGAGCGACATTTAAGCCGATGGATGTAAGCAAGGAGAAGCCAACAGGAATGAACATCAGCCAGGATATGCAGCCTGTACGGTCCATCGAGCCGGAAGCTCAGGTCGCAGTTGCGCGAAAAATCTCAAACGCTCCTGCGGAAGAGCAGGCACCCGTTGCCGGCGACCAGACTCATCTGAGCGAGGCCGCATCGCTGGTGAGCCAGGCTGCTTCGCTGCCTGATGTGCGGCCGGAGAAGGTTGCGGCTATGCAGGCGGCCATTGCCGGTGGTACCTATGCCGTGAGTTCGAAGGATGTTGCGCAATCACTGATGGACCATATGCTCGGTAAACAGGGGTAGCGCGGACTTCAGCCGTCGGCGCGACCCTTGAGAGCGAATTCGAAAGCACTCACCAATGTGGAGTAGATGCAGGGACAGCTATGAATACTTCGCAAAACATCTCCGCAGACCTGTTTGTAGACCAGGTCATCGTTGCCCTTACGCGTGCAGATGCAGCTGCGCTGGGCCGGCTTGAGGCTGCTGCTCCTTCAGTTAGTGCGCCCATTGATCTGTTGCGATATACGAGCCAGCGCGCGACCCTCGCCGCTCTGCTCGATGCTTCGGCGCGCAACCTTCGCCTGATGCGTCGCGCTGCCGGGAGACGCAGCGATGCGGCGTCGCCCCATAGCTGAAGTGACTTCTTGGAACACTGCAGCGGGGCCATGGAGATAAAGGGATGAAAGGAAGGGCACATTAAATGGCGACTCTTAGCACAGCCTTTAGCATTGCAACCAGCGCTCTCGATGCCGATCAGGCGGCTCTCAACGTTGTGTCAAACAACGTGGCCAACGCCAATACCCCGGGCTACACGCGTCAGGTGGCTGTATTTGCTGAAAATGATCCGGTGACGATCAACGGCATCTCCTATGGAACTGGAGCGACCATGACGGGCGGTGTCTCGCAGCGCGACCTCGTTTTGGAGCAGGCCCTGCAGCAACAGGGGCAAACTGCAAGCGCTTCCAGCGCGCGCTTGAACGAGCTTGAACAGGTCGAGGCGATTTTCAATCAGACCACTACCGCAACATCCAGCACGGCATCCGGAGCCACAAGTGGCATCGGTCAGGATTTGTCATCATTCTTCGATGCTCTATCGTCGCTTGAGGCTTCTCCAGCCGATACCTCGCTCCGCCAGCAGGTGCTGACCACTGCGGCGAACCTTGCGGGAGACTTCAACACGGCTTCTTCGCAGCTTTCAGCGCAGCAATCTTCCCTTGACCAGCAGACCTCGAGTCTGGTTACGCAGGTCAACTCGCTCACGCAGTCGCTGGCGCAGTTGAATCAACAGATCGAATCCTCGAGCCCCTCCTCTGACGCCGGAACGCTCGAGGACCAGCGGCAACAGGATCTCCAACAGCTCTCCCAGCTGATCGGCATTCATCAGATCCAGACCGAGAATAACGGTATCGAGATCACCACCTCGAATGGAGCGCTGCTCGTTGGCGGGTCGCAATCTTACCCGCTGTCGACTGCCTCCGTTTCAGGTTCGCTTCATATTTTCGATTCGCAGGGCAACGACATCACCACCAGCCTGCAAACAGGCGGGGGGCAGGTCGGTGGCCTTCTGACGGTACGCGATCAGGACATTCCGCAGATGCAGTCTGCGCTCGACACGATGGCATACGACCTGGGTACTGCGGTCAATACGCAGAACGAGGCCGGATCGGATGCGAACGGCAATCCCGGCGTCGCCATCTTTAATTTACCCACAAGCGCAACAGGCGCGGCGGCGAGCATCTCGGTGAATATCACTGACCCCTCACAGATTGCCGCTGCCGCAAGCGGAGCGGGCTCTTCGGACGATACCAACCTGCTGGCCATGGCGAATCTCCAGAATCAGGGCATCATCGCGGGCAGTACGCCGTCGGACTTTTATTCGGCATTTGTGACGACAGTAGGAAGTCTTGTTGCCGGCGTTTCGACGCAGAACACAGCACAAGAGGCCTCGGTCTCGCAGCTTCAGAACCAGATCAACGCGCTCTCTGCGGTCAATCTCAACGAAGAGGCCTCGTCCTTGGAGACCTTCGAGCAGTCGTATGAAGCAGCATCCAAGATTTTTACTGTTCTGGATTTAGTCATGACGTCGGCGCTTAATCTTGGCGTTGAGACGACGTACACCGGCTAATGGGCAGGAACTTACAACAGGAAGACTTATCAGGGGACAGTATGCGCGTAAATCCGGACTATGTTACCAATCTTGTCGGCTCGCTCAACCAGGTCACGGCCAATGAGCAGACCCTGACCGAAGAGATATCGACCGGCGTCACGGTCAACTCGCTTAGTGACAACCCGGCAGCGGCCGGACTGAACGTGTTGCTGAGCGAACAACTGAACGCGGACGACACCTTTTCACAGACGGCGAGTTCGGTGGAAAGCATGCTGCAGGTGGGCGACTCGGCGCTGGGCAATGTGATCACGCAGCTTACGTCGGCCATTTCGCTGGCTACAGAGGCGAACAACGGCACCTTGAATGCGAGCAATGAGGAATCGATTGCGACGCAATTGACGGGCATCCGCGATGAAGTGCTGTCGCTTGCGAATTCTTCATACATGGGTCAGTACATCTTTGCCGGGAGCCAGGGAGGGAGCGCGCCGTTCACGATTGACACCACAACGACGCCCGCGACTGTGACGTATAACGGGGACACGAACATCAGCTATGTAGAAACGCCAACGGGCCAGCAGATACAAACCAACATTCCCGGAAGTCAGATTTTTACGGCCGCCGGCGCCAACAATGTTCTGGGAACGCTGAACGATCTGATTGCGGACTTCTCGAGCGGAACACCTGCTGCTTCGTCCGTGACCGACCTTGAAAACCTCAATACCGCTCTGAACTATGTAAGCCAGCAGCGGGTCGTTCTTGATGATTCGATTACGCGGTTGACGGCTGCCGGGAACTACAACAGCAGCCAGTCGACACAGCTTGCATCGGCGCAAAATGCGCTGATTCAGACCAACACGGCGCAGGCGGCCAGCCAACTCAGTTCAGCGGAGACGCAGCAGGCGTCACTGACGCAGGTGATTGCTGCCATCGACCAGCAGGGCACACTTTTCAGCTACTTGCAGTGACCAGGCAGGTGGTTTGGCTGGGCCGGAGAGTAACTTGCAGTCGGGAAGAAGCTCCAGCGCTGTCGCACGCTGAAATTGGCGCTGTCGACTCGCTCCGGGAGCGGCTTTGGCGTCGATCTGGGCGCTGATCTGGGCATCGTGCCCTGCGACTTTTTGAAGCCCAGCGCATCGAATTTATAGATTTCCAGTGCGGTTTGTTCGATAGACTGTTCAGAGTAGGATTCGCGGGCAACTGTGTGGAATCGCGAACGTGAATGCAGGGAAGTGAGGGAGATAAATGGCGGGACAGGCGGTGTTTGAAGTGAACGATGCGACCTTCGACAAGGAGGTATTGCAGTCCGATCAGCCGGTTCTGGTCGATTTCTGGGCAGCATGGTGCGGCCCATGTAAGGCACTTGGCCCCATTGTGGATGAGGTTGCAGCCAAGTACAACGGCAAAATTAAGGTCGCAAAGATGGATGTGGACCGCAATCAGTCGACTCCGGGACGCTACGGCATCCGAGGAATACCGGCTCTGCTCTTCTTTAAGGGCGGGAAGGTAGCGGACCAGATTGTGGGATATGTTCCCAAGGACACCATCGAGAAGAGCATTACGCGACTGGTAGGTTGAGCAGGACAGTCCTTCTAAAAGGATCAAACTGAGTTTGAGAAGGGAACCGGCCTTGGGTTGGTTCCCTTCTTATTTGGCTGGCCGCCGCGCCGACATCGGAACATCACCAATCAGAACTGGATGCTCGCTTACTAACGATGGAGCATCAGTTCAGATCTTGGCGCAAAAGCGAATGCCCACCCTTTTTGAGGGTGGGCATTCTTCTGTGTGGCTGGCTGCGGCTTTAAGAGCCATTCCCTGAGGTGGCCTGTACGTGCTCACCCGGATGGTTCCCGTGAGGAATTGCGGCAGCACATGTGGGCTGGCCGGCAGACGGATATGGTGAATTCTCCGTTCCGGTCAGAGTTCCGTTATTGGGATTGAGTTGGTAGCCGGTAATTGAAGAATCCAGGAAGTTGGCGGTGTAGACAAAGCGACCGAAGGCCGGTTCCACTATGATGCATGTTGGTCCGGTCTTGGTGGAGTAGGTTGTACCGGCACTCAAGACCGAAGGCGCGCCCGTGGAGGGCGTGATTTGATATGCGCTAATCGTGTTTGAGTTGTAATTCGCCACGTAGATGTACTGTCCGCTCGGATCAATCGTAATTCCGTCGGGATATACGCCTGTCGCAAACGGTCCATTGGTTAGCGGTACCAGTTTGCCTGTTGAGCCAACGGTATAGGCATACATCTCGTTTGAGGCAGCGTCGGTTACATAAAGGAAGCGGCTGGTCGGATCGCTTGCGCTCGCCGAAGGCTGCACGCCCGCATAGGGGAGAGCGCTCGATGAAGAGTAGAGAGCCGTTAGCGCGCCGCTGCTGCCGACGGAGAAGGCAGAGATTGTTCCCCGCTGGTCCGCAGCCGTGGGATTGTTGGTATTGGCATTTGCCGCGTACACAAACTTGCCATTTGCGGTGACGTTCACGGTTGTCGGAGCGAACTGCAGAGGCCAATAAGGCAGGCTGCCGTTTGCAATTGCCGATCCCAGGCTGCCGTCTGAGTGGATTGGAAATACGACAAGCGCTCCAGGGCCAGGATTCGCATCGCTGTAAGTCGCCTCGTATGTGTCAACTACGAACAACAGCGTCCCGGCCTGGTTGATGGCAATCGCATCGGGTTCAGTGCCAGGGGTTTGATACGTGTGCTGCGCATAGAGCTTGGCGTCCGTGCCGATCGCGAATTCGACAATGGTATTGTCGTCGTGATTCACGACATAAAGGTTCGCCCCATTCGGTGAAGTGACTTCGGCCACAGGGTTACGGCCGCCCGAGGGGTAGGGCGAGTCGGGGATCTGCGTGAGTGCGCCCGACTCCAGATCCACGCGGTACACGCTGATCTGGCCCGGGTTCTGTCTGTTGGCAGTCACATAGAGGTAATCGATGGTATTGCTTTGGCCACACGATGTAAGTCCAAGTCCTATGCCGATAGAGACTGCAGCGGCCAGGAGACCCTGACCCGTTTTGCTCAACTTCATGCGCTTCCTTCATCCTGGCCGATGGCACAGGCTGCGATTTTGGGGATCGCTCCCGCTTGAATTGTAAAAGCTTGCGCTGGTTTAAGCTACCGGGAAGCAGCAGCAAGCATGATGCAAATGTCTGCGGCCAGGGCGCCCTGTGTCAGGATGGATGCAAAGACACGGGGCGCGATTGGCAGCACGATTCCTTAATCAGTATGTGAGTCAGCCACGCACCACGTTGGATTCCCAACCGTAGGATAGGTGCTCTGGTTACGCATGTTTGTCAGCACGCCGGAGTTTGGGTCGAGCACGTGCCCGGTTACGGTGTTGCTATCGAAGTCCGCTGTATAGATGTATTGATTGGAAGGATCTTCCAGAATGCACCGCGGACTGGATCCCGTGCCGAACTCACCTGGAGCCGTCGGCGCCAGAGCGCCATTGGATGCGATGCTGTAAGCGGTAATATCGCTGTTTGGCTTGCTGATGCCTGATGTTGGGCCGGCATTGGCGATATATAGAAACTGCGATTTGCTGTCAGAGGTCAGCTCAATAGGATTCCCCGCGGAGGTCGCCGAGTTGCTGGTTGGGCTGGTGGTGACCGCCTGTAGGAGACCCTGCGATCCCACCGTGTAGTACCAAATCTCATTGTTGACCGGGTCGAGGATGTAAATGTATTTGGTCGCGGCATCGCTGCCGATTGCGCTGATGCTCGCGGCCCCGGTGACAAACTCGGTGTTTTGAGTCGTGGTGAGCTGCCCGCTGGACGAGTTGATGGCGTAGGGGAAGACGGTGTACCTGTTGCCAGTCACTGGATCGGAGGTGTCAGCCGTATAAACATAACCGCCCGTGACCTTTAAGTCGATGGGTTCGCAGCCGACGGGGAAATATGTCAACTGTGCGCCAGTAGGTGTTTGAAGCTGGCTGTTGGTGACCAGCGAAAGCCGTCCGGTGTTGCTGTCCACGGAAAATACCGTGACGTCGCCCACCGGGTGATAAATGCCCGAAGAGTCCTGGCATGTCAGTCCCGGCTCCAGTGTCTTGGAAGCGATCAGCGGGTTGCCGGAGCTGTCCTTGCCTGCCGCGGGAGCGTATTCATCGAGAACATACAGATAACCGCCGCTTACGCTTAGGGCCATCCGGATGGAACCGTAACCCTGGCTGGTGTAGGTCTGCTGAGGAGCCAGGACGCCGTTTCCACCAACCGAATACACCGTGATGTTGGTGGATTTATATGTGAAATTTCCGTTCGCGCCTGGAGCGCTCGCGGTGCCGGCATTCAATATATAGAGGTAGCGGCCACTCGTTGAAACTACTTCGCGGATGGGGTTTGTCCCGCCAGAGCCGAAGGGTGATCCCGGAATTGTGGTGAGGTTGCCGGTGTTGTTGGAGATCTTAAAGGCGCCAATCTGGTTTTGATAGCTGCCGGTTACGTACAGATACGCAACGGTATAGTCATTCACGCAGGAGGTAAGCCCAAAACTCAGACCGAGGGATACTGCCAAGGCCAGAAAAATCTGGCCGGATTTCTTCAACTTCATGCGCTTCCTTCATCCTGGCGCAGGCTTAGGCCAGGGACTGGATCGGGATTCACTCCCCGCTTTGCATTGTAAAAGGTGGAGAGGGTTTGCGCTATAGGGCAGAGCGAGAAGTGCAGAGTCGGGATCATCTCCACACTTTGCGCCGAATCTTTCCTATGACTGGAAGACACCCGAGCGAGGCACTCTCTTCCCGGATTACTGAGTTGATTGCAGAGAAGCCGCCGCGCAACGACTCGAAAAATCCGGATTAGAAGATCTTGAGGTGAATGGTGAGGTACTTCTTCGGGTCCTTGCGGATGGCCTTGATGAGATCGGATGAGCTAGTCATCAACTCGTCGGCATGGTTATAGAGGGTGGGATCCTTGACAAGCTTTCCGACGCTCCCCTGGCCGCTATTGATCTGCGCCAGCAGTGTGTTGAGCTGCGTAACAGTGCTATTGAGCTTGCGTGCGAAGGCCTGGTCGCGGGTCATCATACCAATCGCGCCCTTGCCGGAGTTGATCTGGGCAAGGATCGCATTGAGGTTCTGAGAAGACTGCTTGAGATTGTTGTACAGGGCCGGGTCTTTGATGAACTTGCCGATGGTGCCCTGATCGCTATCAATTTCGTCGGCGACGTGCTGAAGGTGACCGACGGCATCGTTGGCGCGGTTGTACAACGTGTCATCGGCGATGAGCTTGCCGATGGAGCCCTTCCCGTTGCTGATACCGTTCACCAGCGACTGCACCTGATTCAGGGTGTTGACAGCCTTATTGTAGAGGGCTGGGTCATTGATCAGTTTGCCGATAGAGCCTTTGCCGCTGTTGAGCGAGTCGACAAGGTCGTTGACCTTGGCCAGAATTGTGTCGAGCTGCTCAATTGTCCCCTGACTGGACTTGATAACGTCGGACAGGTTGGGAGTCTCGGTAGTTTGCAGTATGGCGCCGTCCGCAATCGGCGGGCCGGTGGCATCTTTGCCATTAATGTTAACGACTGTATCTCCAAGTACGCCTATCGTTTCAAGGCTTGACCTGGCGTCGCTCTTCACGAGCGGCTGGTCGCGCTTACTGATCTTCATAATGACTTCAACCGGAGTCAGCTTGTGCTGTGGCGAGATGCGGATTGACTTGACGCTGCCCACTGTGACGCCGTCGAGGTTGACGGGGGCCCCAACCTTGAGGCCGGCTGCATCCTCAAAGTAAGACCGGACGGTGATCCGGCCAGTGAAGAAGCCGCCGGTATTGCCAGACATGAGAAAGATCAACGCGGTCAAAGCCGACAAGGCCACAAGAATCAGGACCCCGACCTTTAACTGTGACCATTGAACCTGCTGCTGGCTAGGCAAACGCGTCCTCTAGAGAAGATTCGAGCAAGGTATCTGCTTGCTCTCCAGTCTGAGCATACCAAACAGGGCCGTGCATTATGCATCGACTGTGACTTGGATGCTGCATCTCTGGGCCCTGGTGCAGAAAAAAGAGGCTGTAAGTGGCGCATTTGCTTAATACTGCGCGTCGCCTAAATGCGTTTACAGCGGGCATGGCAGCGGTCGCCGAGACTTCTTAGTCTTCGAGGTGCACGGATGCGATGGCCATGCGCTTGTCGTGGGTGAGGGACAAAGAGATGCGTTTGACCCCCAGTTGTTCGGCCATTTGCAGCGCTCGACCCGAGAAGTGCAGGGTGGGACGGTGGCCCGGCTGGCGGCGGACCTCGATCTCAGTCCAGATGACCCCGTGTTGGATTCCCGTGCCGAGGGCCTTGGCCCCGGCCTCCTTGGCAGCGAAGCGGGCGGCGAAGCTCTCCGAGGCTGTGTAGCGCTTGAGGCGGCAATAGGCGATTTCTTCAGGAGTGAAGACGCGCTGGAGAAAACGGTCGCCGTACCGCTCGATGGATGCTGCGATCCGGTTAACCTCGATCACGTCAATGCCTGTCCCGACGAGCATGAGTGCAACTTAAATGATTTTGCCCGATTCGGGAACCAGAGGGGTTGGTTGAAAAGCCAAAATCGGCCTCCGAACGAAATTCTTGTATTGCATAGGGCTGCGTTCCGAAGTACTATCAGGCAACCCCCCGGCTTCTTCAAGTCAACCTTAATTCTGCCCAATTGAGGCGCTGTCGGGCTTGCAAACCGACTCCAGGAAGGACTGCCGTGCTTTCACCCAGTGTGTTTTGGACCTCAGTCACCGGAGTCGTATTTCTTGCCGCTGGGCTCGCAGCATATCGCAGGGATTTCGCAGGCACGCACAAGCTGGACAGGCTGGTTGCGCTGGGGCCGGCGCTTTTTGCAGCCCCGCTGGCGGCTTTTGGCGCCGAACACCTGACATCGGCCCGGGCCATTGCAGAGATTGTGCCGAAGTGGATGCCGGGGCACTTGTTCTGGGCTTATTTTGTCGGATTGGCGTTGCTGGCTGGTGCCCTGAGCCTGGTTGTGAGGCGATATGTGAGCCTGACTGCAGTATTGTTCGCCGTGATGTTTGGTGTGTTCGTAGCTACGATCCACGTGCCGAACGTCGCGTTGCAGCCGAGAAATAGAATCTTATGGGCGGTAATGCTGAGGGACACAGCCTTCGGTGCGGGAGGGCTGGCACTAGCCGGGGTGATGATCAGGAAGGGTCGAGCGACATTAGGGAAAGCACTTATCTTTGCCAGTCGTATCCTGTTCGGCGTGCCGATCCTCTTTTTTGGCTTCGAACACTTCCTACACCCGGAGTATGCTCCGGGTGTGCCGTTGGCCAAGTTGACGCCCGCATGGGTTCCGATGCGGCTTTTTGGAGCGGACTTAGTCGGAGCGGTACTGCTGGTAGCGGGCGGGGCGGTATTGCTGAACAAGTGGTCGCGGCTGGCCTCCAGCTGCGTAGGGCTGGCCATGGTGGTGCTGACGGCGGGGTTGTACCTGCCGATTCTGGCCATGGCGCATGGAACGGACGCGCTGATGGAAGGCGTGAATTACGTCTTTGACACGCTGCTGTTTGGCGGAGCGGCTCTGCTGATTGCAGGAGCAATGCCAGAGGAAGAGCAAGATACATTAGCGGCGCCGTAGGCGATGATTCGAGGGCCTGCAACAGGTCAGTCCTGCCACGATACAGCCTCATCCCAAATGCATTCCGCTCCGATCAAAGGGGTGTGAAGCAATTGCAAGATTCCGAGGGTTGGAGCCTGCGCCTGACGGCGCTTAGCGCGGACGACCCGGAGCGGCTGGTGCGGTTTTTGACCGGAGCGCTGCTGGCCTGCGGAGGATGGGTGTTGACCCGAACGACGCAGGGTCAGGAGGCGGCAGAGCTGGACTTTGAGTTTGCCCGGGCTGCTTGTGTCGATGTCTACTCGGTGCTGATAGCGGCCGGGTTGGAGCTGAGCCGGGACTCGCACCTTCAGATGGTTGACCTGTGCCACTGTACAAAAAACCTGATCGAGTCGCGCGCATTCGACATTGCCCGGGCGGACCTGGTGGTCTACCGGACCGGGTCAGAAAGCCAGCGGGATGATTTTGGAGCCGCGCCGACGGGTTAGTGTAGGACCGTTTAAAGCATTTTGAAAATTTCTTACGACGGTAGCGCATTCCCTAAAATCAACGCAACCGGCAGGAAACCGCGACTCTGCGCGTCGTGCTGCCAGACCATGTATAAACGGTCAACCCTCAGCCGGCTTCGACGAGGCCATAACGGCGTTGCCAGGCTTCTTTGAGGCGTGTGCGGACCTTCTGGCGTTCGGCTTCGGA
>Ga0335074_10000370_pt1 | contig 65926 bp, 84 predicted proteins | sample Lox_Sample_23_FD_206715 | JGI IMG/M metagenome (GOLD analysis project Ga0335074, IMG submission 206715) | Soil microbial communities from Loxahatchee National Wildlife Refuge, Florida, United States - Lox_Sample_2.3 | ecosystem: Environmental > Terrestrial > Soil > Wetlands | place: USA...
GTGTGTTCAAGCAGTGTCTGTTTTGGGGAAATCGCACCGGTTTTGGTGTCCGAGGGGGGACTTGAACCCCCATGCCCTTTTGGGGCACTAGCACCTCAACGGACTGACTAGCGTCCACGCAGTCTTTTAGGTCCGTCTCCGAAGGTCAGAGTCTCATCGGCAGTCCAATGCGGCTGCCGATTCCGGCCGCAGCCAGCCAATCCGTGCAATGGCACGTGCAATCGCCGGCTGCAAAGGATGGCCCGGCCGCGTGGGGAAACACGCGAACCGGGCCTAGGCACCCCGACCTGAGTGGAGGCCAAGGACCATGACCATCAACGATACGAGAACCACCCGGCACGCCAGCAGCGCCGGCCAAGAGCCGCGCCCGCTGAGCGAGATCGTGGCCGCCGCGCTCGCCGCCGGCTGCACGATCCCCGGCTGTACCGTCCCGCACGGCGCGCCCTGCGACGGCGACGGTGCGGTGCACCTGGCCAGGATCAGCGCAGCCTGCCGGGCCGGCCTCATCACCGGCCGGGAGTTCGTCGCGGTGATCGTCACCGCGACGAACTCCGTGTTCCGGCCATTCACGCTGATCCGGCCGGAGGTGACCCGGTGAGCAGCCTGGCCAAGACCATCGACGCCCTGTACTTCGACTACAAGCCGGTAGCCGGGCACGCCGAGGACTGCTCGCGGCGCGGTACCGACGTCTGGGAGGTCACCCGGCACACCGAGTACGTACCGAGCTGGAGCGACCGGCACCCGGAGGTCACGCTGCGGCTCGCCTGCTTTGAGTGCGGCGTGGTCCATTTCGAGCGCCACACCGATGGTGAGCCGTCCGGGACCGAGACCACCCATGCTGATGAGGTCGGCTACGCGGGCAAGCCTGAGCGTGTGGCCGGCGTGTGGCTGCACCCCGGGCCGCGGATCTGGCACGGCGACGAGCGCGGCCCGTCGCGGTTCTACGTCACCACGACCAAGGACCGGCCACGGCAGCCGGGCGATGTGCTCGGCATCGTCGGCTGGAGCCTCGGCCGGCGTGGTGGCACTCGCTGGAGCGCCGGAGCCGGCTGCACCGGCCACGGCACGGTCGAGGTCTCCTCAGGGGATCAGACCTGGCCCTCACGCCGCGCCGCGGTCGCCTGGGTCGTTGAGCATGCGGGCGGTGCCCGGTGACCGCCGACCTGCCCCCCGACCCGCGCGTGACCTTCGCCCGCGAGGCCCTCGCCGGCTACGAAAAAGGCCACTGGACGGCAGAAACGAACCTCGTCGGCCACCTGGCCGGAGCGGTGCGGCAACTGCTCACCCTCATTGAGGACTACGAGGAGGACGAGCGTGACCGCGCCGCCTCGCACGTCGCTAACGGCAGCGGGGGCGTGTGGCTCACGCCCGCCGACGCCGAGGTGTTCGGCCAGGCCCTGGACGACGCCATCGGCTGGCGCACCAGCGAGGACGAGTGCCCCTCATGCCAGTTCAGGGCGCCAGATCTGTGCACCGAGCACACCGAAGACGCAAGGCTGCGCGCCGCCTACGTGGCGCTGGCCGATGCACTCGGGATCGAGGTGCCGCGGTGAGGGCGGCCATGGCGTGCGTGCGTGCGTGGATCCGGTGGAACCTCCCGGTCCGCCGGGAGACCGCATGCCACCTCATCGAGGACGAGTGCGAGACCTACTACCAGATGCTGGACCGCAGGCTCGACTCCCTTTACCGCCAGATCATGCCCCTGATCGTCGCGATGGCCAGGGAGCTCCGCGACGCGGGCGTTCCGGAGTACCAGGAGCGCCTCGAAGCCGGGGACAGCCCCGGGCCGGCGCCAGTCACGCAGCGGGACCTTGACGATGCCGTCGCCGAACTGATCCGAGACGCGCGCCAGGAGTTCGGCCCCGGAGGTGCCCAGTGAGCGCACGCCAGCACCAGGGCTCCGTGCAGCAGCAGCTTGAAGCCCTGGACCGGGCCCTGCTGGAGGCCAACAACAAGATCAGCTTTGTCGTGGCCGCGCTCGGGGACGTTCTCGCCGGGGAGCCCGCATCCGGGGTGCAGCCTGAGCAGTGGCCCCCTGCGGGCTATCCCCCCTCGCCCCGGACGGTGCGCCGTCATGGGCTGCGGCTGGTCAGAGGAGGTGCCCGGTGAGTTACGACGACGAGGAACTGTTCGACCACCAGGTGACCGCGTGGACTGTCGGCCAGTTGCGCGCCGCGCTGGAAGGTGTGCCCGACGGCCTCCCGGTGCGGGTCATCACCGCCGAGGAGCCCGGCAGCGACCTGGCCGGGGATGAGCAGGTCGTGATCAGCGCCGCTCCGTGGGCCGATGTCGACGTCGGCCCTATGGGTTCAGCCGGGAACATCTGCATGCCGGGCGCTACCGCAGCGGACGTCCGCGCCAAGCTCGATACCGGTGAGCTGCAGCCCGACCATTTCGAGATCTCGCTTGAGTTCCCCTCGGGCCAGTATTACCGGAGGGCGCGATGATCTGCCTCACCCGCGAGACGCCCCGCGCCGAGCTCGAGGCAGCGCTGCCTGGCATGCGCCGCCGCTTCCTGGACGGCCTCGAGGACTACCTGTGGGTTGGCGGCGACCGGATGTCCGCCCGCCACGCCGCAAGGCGGCTCGGCGTCACCGAGCGGACCATCTGCCGGTACCGGGCGGCCCTGCGTGCCGCACAGGGAGGTGTCCAGTGAAGATCCGCCTCTGGGGCACCCCGGAAGAGTGCGCGGCTGCCGCTGAGCGGCTGATGCACTGCCCTGGCCTCGTCGTGCTGTCGGTCTCCGAGCCCTACGCCGACCATGGCGCGTCGGTGCTCGTGCGTGTGTTCCTGGAGGCCCGGCTTGACCCGCCGCCCGAGACCGTGCACGTCACGGCCACCACCGAGCCGCGTCCACGCGGCAGGCGTTACCGCGCGCTGCCACCAGGAGGTGCGAAGTGAAGCTGAGGCGCAGGCGTGAGGACGTCATTCTCGCCGTCCCGCTGACCCCGGCCGAAACCGGCTTGCTGGTAGCGGCCCTGCACGCGAACGACCGGCTGCACCGGATCCACTTCTGGACGCACGACGGGTGCGGCTGGTCGGTGAGCGAGGCGGCGGCGGTGCTCACCCGCGCTGGCACGGCCGCCGCACTCGGCCACCAGGTGGTGCCGGTGCCTGTCTCGGCGCTGCACATGTACAGCGACGTCGTCCTGCACGGGCTGCGGCAGTACGCCCCGGGCAGCCAGATCACCCGGGACTTTGAGCAGCTGCTCGCCAGGATGCACGCGCTGTCCGGCATCGCCCGGGTGCACCGCTGGCGGGTGAAGTACGGCGATGCGCTGGTGTGGCAGTGGGCGCACAGCCCCCCATCCCCGCCTGACTGCGGGCACCGGGCGCTCTCGCCGGGAGGTGCTCAGTGAGCGTCCAGATGTGCCTATGCAGGCATCCCCGCCAGATTCACGTGCACGCGTGGCCCAACCCTGCTCCGTGCACCAAGCGGGTCCGCGACGGGCGATCGGGCGAATGGAAGCAGTGCGAGTGCCCCGATTACCGGCCAGTCACCGCCGGGGGGACCAGGAACCACAGAAGCAGGGCCCAAGGCCGCAGAAGGAGCACTCGCCACCCGGTGCTGCGGCGACTCTGGAGAGTGGCGAGGTGGCTTCTCGGATGACTGCGACCCTAAGAGGTGTAAAGGTGAAGATCGGGCACAGGGACACCGCCGAGCCCGTACCTGGCTGGCAGCGCCACCAGGACGAGCGCAACCAGGAACTAGCAGAGCGGAGCCGCCGCATCCTGGCTGAGGGCAGGCGGAAGGCAAGGGCCGAGCGCAAGGCGGCGCGCCGGCAGCGGCGCGCCGACCGCGAGGCCAAGCGTGCCCAGGACGCTGCCCACGCGCCCGCACCCGGCTCGCTCCGGATACCGCGCACTGCGGCGCTTGCGGCTATCTCCGTGCTGGTCGCCGGCGCGTCGGGGACGAGTTTCGCGGAGAGCTACCGCGGGCTGTTCGACTGGTCGCATGAGCATGGGCTGTCAGGCTTCTGGTCGGCAGCATGGCCATTGCAGATCGACGTATTTATCGGCATTGGTGAACTGGCGTTGTTTGTCGCGCTAGTGGATGGATGGAATGTCCGCAGCCGGGTCGGTGCATGGCTGGTCACGCTGCTTGGGCTGGCCGTCTCGGTGGCCGGCAACGTCGGTCATGTGCATTCATACCTGCTGACCGACCGCGCGACGGCGGCCGTGCCACCGATCGCCGCGGCTGCCGCGCTCGCTGTCGGCCTCGGCGTACTCAAGCGGGTGGTCGCCCGGCCCGGACCCTCCCCGGCCGCTAAGTCCGGCGAGATTCCGTCGTCCGTTCTGGAGGCAGCGAAAGCGAGCATGCGGGCCACTGTGGCGGCCGGGAATCCGCTGTCTCAGAACCAGCTGCAAACACGGTTTGGTCTCACCCGCGCGCAGGCGACGGAAGTGCGCACCGCCGTGCTTGCCGAGACCAACGGCCACGCACTGGACGATGTGCTGACCGGATAGCCCACTAGCCCCCGGGGCCGGGCGATGTGACCGCAAATCAACGAGCCCGGCCCCGGGCCTCTCCCGAAGGAGGTAACCATCGTGCCCGACACCGACACCATCGAGCAGACCAACCCTGTCCCTTCCCAGGCGCAGGCGCCATCGCGCCGGGGCCGCGTGGTGGTGGCCGTCATCGTCGCCGCGGTCATCGCGTTCGCGGCGGTCGCGCATGTGACGGGCCCGCTCATCCCGCTGCTGGTGCTCGGTGGCGTCGCCGCGCTGTTCGCACTCGTGACGATGTTCCGCGTCGGCTCCCGCCTGCTGCCGAAACGGCGCCGCCGGCTCAGCGGCTTCAGGTTCACCAGGACCAAGCGCACTGCCAGCGGATCCAGGACGGGCAGCACAGGTAAGGCTGCAAGGGGGCTCCTGCCGCGCGGTGGGCGCCGTTCTGGCGGCCCGTCAGCGGGGCGCTCAGGGCGCTCCAGGGGTCTGCATCTCCCTCATCCTGGGCGGCGGTCCGGTAGCGCCAGGACTGGCAGCAAGGCACGCGGCAAGGGCCTGCACCTGCCGGGGGGCGCGAAGCGCAGCACCAGCGCTGGCTCGTCCGCTGGCGGCCGTCGCCGGGGCATCCACCTGCCTGGCCGGGGCCGTGGCGGGGGGACAGGTTCGCGCCGTAGCAGTAGGGGCACCACCGGCAGGCGCACCCTCGGGCAGCGCCTGCACCTGCCGGGAGCGAACCGTCGCGCCCAGCGCCGTGCTCAGCGTCGTTCGGGAGGGGCCGGGCAGCCAGGACCGGGCACCGGCCAGCAGCGTCCGCGGAGGGGCTGGCGGCGTGTACTTCCCCGGCGCCGCCAGCCCCGGACGAGCCAGCAGCAGCAGCGTTCCCGCACCCGGCGCATGGCCGGCGGTATCGGGGCTGCGCTCGCGCTCCCGTTCGTCGCGCCCTTCGCTTTGCGCCGCTGGCGCCGCCGCCGCAAGCTCCGCCGGGCAGCGCAGGCCCCGCACGGCGGGACCGGGAGGCGCAGGCAGCACGGGCAGTCCGTACCGGGCATTGAGTCCGCGCGGTCGATTCAGCAGCGCTTGCAGGCCGTCTGGAACCGCGCAGTCGCCAGGGCCCGCGGGAAGAGCCAGCAGCAGGCACCACCAGCGCCCGAGCCCGAGCCGGCGCCAGTTCCCGAACCACCACAGCCAGAGCCACAGCGCCCGCAAGGGGCGCTACGGCCACAGCCAGTCCCGGCAAACGGATCAACCGGAAAAGGAGCACCAACCATGTCCACGCACATCGACGCAGCAAATGAGGCACTGGACGCGCATGTCGGCGGATTCGAGCCGCAGACGCCCACCGAGCTCGGCGACTTCCTGCAGTCGCTGCCGGAACTGTTCTCACACATGGGGCAGGCCATCAGCACCGTCGGCGACCGGCTGGGTGATGAGTTCCCCGTGGAGCCCAGCCTGCCCGAGCGCCTGCGCGAGATCGGCTCCTCGGTAGCAGGTCTGGCCGACGACGCATCCGAGGCACACACTGTGCACAGGAGCGCGCACGAGAAGGAACTGGAGCGCCTGGAGAACCCGCGCACCAACGAGCAGTTCTGGGATGTCTCCAATGATGACTAGGGGACGGCTTCTGACCGCTGACAGGGAGACCGGGGGCGGCGCGGTCGCGCCGCCCTCCCCCCATGTCCACCCCCCGTGGCGCAACGCGCTGGAGATAGGCCCGATCCTGGCGGGTGTGGTCTTCGCGGCGGGCTGCCTGGGGAACATGGCGAAGCTGCCGTGGCTGCTGGTTACCCTGCTTGCCGCTGCCCTGGGCGGCGGCCTGGTCGTCGCGTCGGTCCTGATGGCCCGGACAGGGTGGGGGGCGGTCTACGGGACCGCGGCCAGCCTCTGCGCCGCAGGGTGGGACGCTTACGCCGCTATCGTCACGCCGTGGTCGTGGCCAGCGGTCACCGGCCTGGCCGTGCCCGCGCTGGTGCTCATCCCGCTGTGGCCGGCGCTCAGGGAGCACGAGCACCGGCTCGCCGAGGCCGAGCGCCGCCGCCTGGCCGCGCTCGAGGCGGCCAAGGGCGCCAAGCGCTGGCCGTCGCTGCTCGACAAGATCGGGCAGAAGGGCGTCATCTACGTTGGCCAGACCGAAACCAAGGCCGGGTACGACGTCGAGCTGCAGCTGCCCAGCACCGGCCGCGTCACGCTCAAGACGCTGGCCAGCAGCCTGCATCAGCTGGAGATCGCGGCCAAGGTCCGGGCTGGCAGCCTGTCGTTCGAGCGGCTGCCCGGAGCGGACGCGCACAAGGTCATCCTGCATGTGACCACGACCGACTTCCTCGGCGAGACGATCCCGTTCCCGATCCCGACCCGGCGCCGGTCGATCGCCGACCCGCTCCCGGTTGGCGTGTTCGAGGACGGCTCTGTCGCCTACCTGACGCTCCGCGAGATTTGCGTCCTCATCGTCGCCCTGCGCGGCAAAGGGAAGTCGAACCTGCTCAACGTGCTGATCGCCAACCTGGCGTTCTGCGTGGACGTGGTCATCTTCGTCATCGACCACAAGCACCGGCTTGCCCGGCTGTGGATCCAGCCATGGCTCGACGGTGAGAACACGCGGCCGATCATCGACTGGATCGCCACCACGCCCGAGGAGACCGACATCATGCTGGATGCTCTGGAGCGCGGCGGCAAGGCCCGCACCAGCGCGGGCGACGGCCGGGAGAAGATCACGCCGTCCATCAGGCAGCCGGCCGTCCTGACGGTCTGCGATGAGATGGCCGTGGTGTTCGGGCAGAACATGGGAGGGTACCGGAACCCGGCCGAAGGGCCGACGAACAGTTCGCTGGCCCGCAAGGCCAAGAAGATAACCGTGCTCTACCGGTCGGAGGCCTTCGACGCCATCTACGCGACGCAGCGCGGCACGGTGACGATGAGCGGCGACGGTGATCTCAAGTCGCAGTGCGACACGCGCATCGGCCTCGGTGTGTCCACTGAGGCGGACGCACGGCTGATCATGCCGGACGACCAGATCGCCATCAAGAACCTGGCCCGGCTGTCCGAACCCGGCTGCGCCATCCTGTGGCGCAAGAACGGGCGCGTGCAGCCGTTCAAGGTGTACCGCATCGAAGAGGCAGACATCGCCGAGGTGTGCCGCCGCGCCCACTTGTGGCGTCCCGCCCCGGATCCGCTGCTGGAGGAAGCGTTCGGTGACCCGTACCGGGAGCGCTGGACGCACCGCGGTCAGTACCTTCTGCCCGGTGGCGGCCAGCCGAAGATGAAGGTCGTGGCGCCGCCGGGGATGGATGAAGACGAGTTCGAGCGCATCGTCCGCACCAAGCTGTACGACGTGGATGTGCCGATGCCGGACGATGGCGACGGCGACCAGGCTTCTGATGCGCGCAAGGCCTACCGTGACTACGCCAAGCGCCGGGGTGCGTCAGGGTTCAGCCCGTCCCAGGTGGTCAAGGTGCTGGAGACCAAGGGCATGGGGGTGACCCGTCAGACGGTCCACAACTGGCTCAACGAAGACCTCGGCCTCGGCCTGGTCGAGAAGGTGGGGAACTACGGCAAGTGGAGATGGTGCGCCCCGCTGTAAAACGGACTGTCCAATCCGGTGTCACCCCGGCTGTCAAATCAAGATCGAAAACTGTCAAACTGTAAAGCACGGTTTGACAGTTTTCGCATGTCAGCGGCCAACTGTAAACCTGCTCTGATCCGACAGTGCGACACTGGGCAACCTGTCAATTTCAGCTTCGCAGCCCTCCCGGTCAGGACTGACGCACCCTGCGCACAAGATCAGTGATCGTGCTGATGACGAGATCGGGATCGTCGCGATGGACGTGATGCCCTGAAGCCGCGGCCACGACATGGGTGCTGTCCGTGGACAGTTCCGCGAGCTCGCCCTGGAGCTGTATCCATCCACGGTAGAAGCGGCTGCGTCCGCGCTGGGCACGGCTGCCCTCTGGGTCGCGGGGGTCACGCTCGCTCGAAGAGATGACTGCGAGCGGCAGACTGCCGAGGTCTCCTGGGATCCGGCCGGTCTGGCGGAGGACCGCGTTGATCGTGAGCACTTCCTTCGCGTCTGCCCGGCGGGCTCGCGATGACAGTGCGAACGCTGCCTGGGCGTCGTCGGTCCGGCCTTGGTGCAGGCGGCGCAGCCCGAGCGGGTTGGCAAAATCCCGTGCCACGGCGGCAAGCTTGCCACCGGGGTAGTCCATCAGCCAGTTGGGTGCTAGCCGGCGGTTCTGTTCAGGATGGCTGGAGTCCACCAGCGCCAGCCCAGCCACGTCATCCGGGTACATGTGCGTGAACATCCGGGCCACGGGCCCCCCGATGGAATGGCCGGCGATGATGAAAGGCGGCCGGATCCCTGCCGCCTCTAGCAGGGTACGGAGGTCGCGCGCCATGCCCGCAGCGCTGGGCCATGCCGCTGACGCGTCGCTCCAGCCCAGGCCTGGCCGGTCATATACGCACACGGCCGTGTCAGCGGCCAGGCGGTCCTGAACGTTGAGCCAGGCGGCAGAGTACGCACCTAAGGCGGGGATGATGACCACCGCTGGCGAGCCCTCGCCAGCACCCCTGATGTGCAGCCGGTGACCGCCGACGTCGACCAGACGCCCCGGAGGAGGAAACCTGCGGCGGTCGCGCGTCTCACCTGCCACCTGGTAAGCGGCACTGGCCATCGCGAGCGCGGCCACGGCAGCAGCCAGCGCGCTGGCTGCTGAACGGAGCTTCACAGCCCCCGATTTTGCCACGCGCGGTATGGGCGCCCCCCGCCCGCCGTAGCCAGCGGGGGGCGCGCCCTGTGCCTTACCCGCCTCTCTTCCTGGCGCGGTGCGCCCACCGCTCGGCCTGCTCGGTGAGCCGCTGGAGTTCTGCTTCGCTGCCGCCCGGACGCGCCGCTTCGGCGACTGCTCGGGGGCCGCCACGCAGGTAGGTCTCCCAGACCTCGCTGTGGAGTGCAGCGTAGGTGGCGCCTGCCTGCTGGATGGCCTCGTCGCGGCTGATCATGTCGCACCGTCCCGCTTAGCGGCAGGTGCTTGTCTTCTCTCGACTTGCGGCGTCATGTCGCCCCCCCGTATTGGGCCAGTCCCTCGCCTGGCCGGGAGAACATGACATCACTCTGAGTAGTCAGATGCATGCCGTTTGGCATATCGGCAGGTCAGGATCTGCACGTGGTGTCAGCAATCACTGCGTGACCGAGGTTTGCCGGGATGACGCTGGAACCGCTCCAGCTTCATCCGCCGCGGCCGGTGCCAACCCCCATGACACCCGCCGCGTCTACTACTCGTCGCCAGGCAGGAGGCCGGTCATGGGCAGGCATTCGGACTCTACTGATGTGACCGGCCGGGCTGCCCGGCCGGTGAAGCGGCGGCGGAACCTCGCGCTCTCCGCAATCGCCGCAGCCATCGTTGCCGCGGGCGCGGTGGTAACCCTGCTGCTGACCCTGGGGGGCACGCCTCATCACCCCGCAGCAGCGGCGTCCAGGGCAACCGCGCTCACCTACGCAAAGGCGGCGGCGATCTGCAACGAGCTGAACACCTGGGCGCAGACTGCGGGCAATCGGGATCAGCCGCGCTTCAGCGCGCAGCTCAATCAGGACGAGACCGAGGCGGCTAACACCCAGCTGGGCAATGACCTGGTGACCTTCGGCGACGACCTGGAGACCAGCAACTCCCTGGCGCTGGAACCCGGGCCACCTGGTGATGAGCAGCCAGTGCAGATGGTCGAATCAGACTGCCTGAGTTACGGAGTGACGTTCACGCCCTGACTGCGCCGTTTAGTGCTCCGGGCAGCACGCCGGCGGAGTGACCCCCTGATCCAGCATGGTCATCTCGTGACGGGCTATCTCCTCCTCGCAGAGCGCCAGGGCCCCGGTGAAGCATTCGGGGTCGTCACGGTCCCAGCCCTCGCACGCGGCGATGTCCTCGGCCAGAACCCGGGCGGCGATCGCAGCGAGGCCGTTGAGGATCATGCCGATGTGCTCGAGGTCGCCGCACAGGCGGGTGGGCTTGCCTTCCAGGGCGTCGCGGACAGCGCGCCACGCCTCGCGCAGCGCCATGGCCTGCTCCGGGGTCACCTGCTGTGCTGGCACCGGTATCACCCGGGCGGCGCGAAGGAGCCGGTCACGGTCAGCCCGTTGCGACGGTTGAACTCGTACGCGTGCGACTGCTGGTTCCCGAAGATCTCGTTGCCGTCGAGGTTGACGTGGTTGTGGACGATCAGCGTGCCGTGGCCGCCGCCGGAGTCGCCGAGCATGCCACCGAGCATCCAGCTGGGGGTGACCGATTCGCCACCCGCGAAGTGCACGAGCTCGGGCCCGCGCTCGCCGACGAGCGCCACTCCGGCACCCACGTAAGCCGCACCTGCCTGGTGGCCGCTCGGTGTCGGCAGGATGCCGCCCCTGCCGGTGCCCGGTGTGCCGATGTTCACGTAGTCGGTGGTGATAGTGGTGTTCACATGGGCCGGGACCTGGTGCAGGGTGCCGATGTAGCCCTCGATGTCGCGGTTCAGGGTGTTGACCTGGGCCTGGGTCGCACCCATGGCCCTGGCGTAGGAGTCCGCGATAGCCTCGGCGGTCTTGGTGTTGCCGTAGACCTTGGTCAGGCTGCCAACCAGCTGCTGGAACGCGGAGACAACCGGCCCGGAAATGTGGCCGCCCGCCTGGGTCCACGCGTTGTCCAGGTCCTCGGCTTTCTTGGTCAGGTTCGAGCTGGCGATCGTGGCGCTCTCCAGTGCCGCCGCCACCTCGGAGTTCAGGGTGGACGCGTAGGACTGGGCGACGGCGGTGGCGTTCGACAGCACCCCGCTCTCGGCCGTCGTCTGCTGCATGAACTTCTTGGACGACTCGGTGTTCTTGTCCACCCACGCCTTGAGTGTCTTGTAACTGCTGGTGGCCTTGCCGCCCGCTTCCTGGGCGAGGACCGACAGCTGCTCGGTGACCGCTTTTGAATACTGGGCGTACGGAAGCATCTGCTGGACGGCGTAGGCGATCTGCTGGGTGAACGTCCGCTGGCTCACCGCCCCGGTCGTCGCCGCGATGCGCAGGTTGTCGGTGTAGGTCTGTGCCTGCTGCAGCGCGGCGTCATAGTTCTGCCACACCTGGGCGCCCACGCCCGAGAAGCTCTGCATGGACATCGCGGCGGCGGTCGTGGAGGACACCGCGGCACCGCCGAACGTCTCGAACTTCTTGCCGCTGGTCGTGATGGCGTTGTTGATCTCGCCAATGTCGGTGACCAGCCCGGCGAAACCGGAGGTCAGCCCGGTGGCGTTCTGCAGGAACTGGTCCCACGCCTGGTTCAGCCCGGACACTTTGGTGTCCGCCAGCCCGGCCTGGGCCGCCAGGGCCGCCATGTCGTTGTTGAGCGTGCCGCCTACCTGGTCCATGGCCCGGTACCCGGCGACCAGGTTCTCGATTTCCTGCCCGGCGATGTTCGCGTTCTTGCCCAGCGTGACTTCGGTGGTGGACAGGTTGACCCCGGCGGCCTGCGCCAGCGCCCATCCTTCGGCGAGGTTCCCGCCAAACGCCCGGGAGACCGCTTCGCCGCCCGACACCAGGTTGCGCATGTCGGTTTGCATCTGAAGCATCGACTTGGACAGCGCGGCCGACTTCGACACACCGCCCGCGAAGGAATCCCACAGGTGGTTCACGCCCAGGTAGGCCGCGCCGAGGGGGCCGGTCATGGCCAGCAGGGAACCGGAGAACAGATTGTTCCCCTTGGTCGAGATGTCGGTCTCGTGGGAGAACCCGGCGGTCGAGACGGCCAGGGCATCAAGGCCGGACTTGAACGGGATCATGGTGGATGACTGGGCGTAGCCCAGCACGTCGCTGAACACCTGCGTGGCCATGCTCGCGTGCGCCATCTGCGTGCTCGCGTCCTCGGTGGCCCGGCTGAGCTGCGCCATGTTGGACGTGATCACGGCCAGGGCGTTGACGTTGCTGGCGGACGCGACGGCCTTCTGCATGGAGGCGGCCCACTCCTGCGTCACCGTCTTGGTGTTAAGGATCTTGTAGGCCAGGTAGCCGAACCCGATGGCCAGTGCCCCGATCCCGAGCGTTTCGACAGTGCTCAGGCTCCCGATCCACTCAAGCGTCGCAACTTTCGCCGCGTCAATGTCCTCCGTGGTGCCGATCACGGCCTCGCCGACCAGCGGGATTTTCGCGGCCAGCGACGCGAACCCGAAGATCAGTTGCGGGATGACGGAGTAGATGGTCTGAAGGATGCCGGTGAGCCGTTCCATGGACAGGAACTTCTCGCCGAGGTCCTGCGTGACGAAGCCCAGTTTGCCGAGCACGGTCACCAGCAGGCCGCCCCAGCGCATGAACTCCTCGATGCCCATGGCGACCGAGATGATGATCCCCGGCATGGAGGACAGCACCAGGAGCAGCCGCGATGCCCCGTCTACGACCGCCAGCAGCACCTCGGCCAGCCCTGGCATGTCCGCAGCAAGATTGAGGATCGCGTGCCCCACGTTGCCGAACACCTGACCGATTTCGATCAGGTCGGACACCATGTTGGCCAGCAGCGAGTTGAGAGACGCGCCCTGGGTCCGGAAGTCCACGTCGATCCGGGCACCGAGTTCGGCGAGGGCCTGGTCCACACTCAGCCCGGCCTGCGCGAGGTCCACCATGTGGCTGCGGGCTGCGTTCAGGTAGGACCCCAGCAGTTCGTAGGCGATCGGGTTGGCCTGGTTCTGCGCGGTCTGGAACGCGTGGCCCAGCCCGAGCACGTCACCAGTCGTCTTGTTGATCATCGCGGCGGTGGCCTCGGTGGCCCCGTACATCGCGTCCAGCCGGAACCCGACTTCCTCGATCGCGCCCTGGTACAGCACGAACGCTGCGGCACTCGCGGCAATGGCGGCGGGCAGCGTCACGGCCAGCAGTTCGGCTGATCCGGAGATGATCCAGTGCAAGGCGGTCAGGGTGATGCCCCACCGGCCGAAGGCGACACGGGAACTGTTCGTAGCGTCTGCGGCATCTTGCATAGCCGGGAGGACCTCGCCGCGCTCAAGGGCTGCGAGGGTATCGGCCATCGCGATAGCCGTTGCCTGAGTGACTTCCCAGCGCGCTGCCGCCGCGGCGGCTTCGTCTTCCGCCGCCGCATACGCCGTGAGCCCGGCCGCTGCGGCAACGGCATCCTCGCCAGACTCCGCGAGCACGTCCGCCAGGGCATCAATCCGTGTCTCAGCCATCTCGGCGGCGACCGATGCTTCGGTGATGGCGTCCCGCCACTGATCCATCGCGGGCCCAGCCAGGGCCGATGCGGCAACTGATGCGGCTGCCGTGGATGAGATGGCGTACTCAAGGCGGTCCATCACGGCCTGGGCTTCCAGTGCCGCATCCCGCATGTCATTGATCCGCGACGCGGCGGCTTGGGCCCCCGCAGCAGCGGCACCCTCGGCACCAGTGAGGCGATCCGCAGCATCCGCGTTCGCGTTCGCGGCAGCGGCGTTCTCGGCGTTCGCCTCGGCCGCGTTCCCGGCGGCGCTTGCTGCCGCATCCTGCGCCGCTGCCGTCTCCGCTGCCCGCCCGGCTTCTCCCGCCATCGCGTCGTTGAGCAGGTCGATCGATGCCAGCAGTTCCAGGTTCATGTCGCGCGCACGTTCTGCGGCGTCGATCATGAGTTGCAGCCCGGCAACCCAGGGGGTCACGTCCGCTTCGAAGGTCTCAGAGACCTCAGGCAGCGAAGGCGTGGGGGTTCACCCCCAGACCTTCGCGTAGAAGGCTTCCATCGCCGACTCCACCAGTGACCCGTTGGCGATGCACTGATCCAGGGCAGGCCCCATGTACGGTCTCTCGGGAATGCTCACCCGCTTCTTGAACCACTCCCCGCCGTCGTTAACCCAGTGCATGTACCGGGCCCGCACCGGCTCGTGGACCCCGCCGCGCTCCTGCGTCGCGGCATAGATCGTGTGAGGGGCCACGGTGGCCCTGGCCGTCAGCCCAGACGACGCGCCGAGCACGGACGTGACCGACCGCGCCAGTTCACCAGTGCGCCACGCGGGAGGCCCGCCCCGTGGAGCGGGTGTCCCGAACTGGCCCGGCGCCGCGAACGACTGCCGCAGCGTCACGTTCTTCAGGTGGTCGCGGTAGGTGTCAGCGATCGCCATGACGCAGTCCGGGGCCGCCGTCGCGGCCTTGTCCCGCAGGGCCTTGAGGACGCCCGGCAGTTCGTCCAGGGTGATCGCCATGGCTCACCGGCCCCGTGCTGGGCGGGGGGAGAGCTGGGCGGCGCGGAAGACCGGCGGTATGCCGGTCAGTGGGCCATGGGCTTGCACACACCTCGATTACGGCTAGGGGTGCGGCGGCCGGGGCGCAGGCAAGGAGCGTGTGATGATCCGCCTTGGCTGCCCGGTGCGGCTGCCGCATGGGACGCCGGCCGGGCTGGCTTTGACGCCCGGGCCGCCGCGCTCATCGCGGCCCCGGGGCGGTCAGGCCGGGGAGCCGCGCGCGGTTCGGCAGGGCAAGGTCAGCGCCCCAGCGCCCGGGCGTGACCGTCTCGGGTGCGAGGCCCTTGAGGATGCCGCCCGCGAAGATCAGCCGCTGGCCGGCCTGCCGGTACCGGTCGGCTTTCACCGCCTCGTCGTCAGAGGCGGCCGCGGCATCGAGGTGGTAGCGGGCGTCGGTCATCGCACGCTCGGCGTCCTGCAGCCCGGGCCGGGTCATGGCTGCATCGCCGGGGGCAGGATGTGGGCCGTCCCGTTCCGGCCGGGGATCGTGCGGAATTTGGTCTTGTCCCGGTATGCGGCGACCGGGTCGGGCTGGTGCGCCTCGTGGCTGGCCGATCCGGCCATGGCCAGTGCCAGCATGCCGATCAGTCCCTGCTCCTCCTCGGTCATGTCGGCCACGCCGGCGCCGCCGAGCAGGATGGGCTCGGTGCGCGCTGCGGCGGGCGGGTACTGGGCGCGCCAGGCGGCGGTCTCCCACGCGGTCTCGGCCCGGCTCAGCTCGATCTTGCAGGCGGTCACGGCCTGCTCGGCTTGGTCATGCTCGCGCTGCGCGGCGTCCCGTTTCGGCGTCTGCTCGGCGAGGGACGCGGCAGCGCGGGCTGTGCGCACGGCGGCTTCGTCGCGGGCGGCGAAGGAGACATCGGCCCGGCCTGCCAGGCGCTTCTCCTCGGCCAGGCGCCGGTCGTGGTTCCGCTTCGCCTGCAGGCAGCGGTCCTCGGCAGCGCGGCGCGCCGCCAGCAGCCCTTCCGCCCGTGCTTCCACCCCGGCCAGCGCTGCCCTGGCGTTGTGCAGCACGTCCAGGGCTACCGCAGCCTCGGCGAGCAGTTTCGCCTCCAGCGCGCACCGGTCGGCCTCGCGGCTCTCCTCGGCGGCGGACTGGCGGTAGTACTTCGCCGACGCGCGCAGGCCCGCCTCGGCTTCCCGCCGGGATGCAGCCTCGGCCCGCAGGTCCTCGGGCGAGGAGGCCAGGACGTCGATCACGTCCTCGTCGTCTGGGGTCATCACGCGCTCCCCCTCGGGATCAGGGGCCGCATCTGCGCCTTCGCCTGGTGGGCCGCCATGCTGGCGGTCATCGGCCCGGGGTTCCCTGCGACCACCGGGGCCGCGGCCATCTCGAGCGGGGTAAGGATTCCCCGGCCCTCGGGCGGCATGGGCGCGGCATTCGGGGGCTGATGCATCGGGCTCGGCGCCGAGTGGCCAGCATCGAGGTAGGGCCGGCTGTAGCGGCTGGCGTCTGGCATGTCCTGCGGCGCCATGCCGTGGCCCGGGCCCGGCTCGGCTTCCAGGTGCCCGACGCCCTTGGAGGCGCCGTCGCCGATCATGGGGCCGTCCTCGCAGCGGCCCTGCCCGGCACACTCGGCCGCCATGCCCGCCCGGTCGGCTTCGTGCGCCGAGGTCAGCGCCTCGCCCCGCATGTCGTGACCCTCCCACTCCTCCCGCCGCGCCTGATGCTTGCGCCGTTTCTCGGCCAGGCCGGCCATCTCGGCCTGCCGCATCTGCTGATCCCGCAGGTCCTTCCACGCATCGCCGACCGTGATCATGCTGTCCCTCCGCCCAGGCCGCCGTAGCGCGCCTTCCTGACCATTTCCCGCAGCCCCGGGTCGGGGCTGTTGCCGTACTGGGTCTCCCAGAAGTTGGTTGCCAGCGCCGACTTGCCGACCCACTCCACCGGGGGGACCGCGATGCCGGGCATCAGGTCCCCGCACACCGTGCAGCAGGCGCCGCCGGGCCGGTTCCAGTGGCCCCTGCCGCACTGCACGGTGGCTGACTTCAGCACGGCCCTGGCCGACTTGGTGAGGACCGGGGCGGCCGTCTTGCGGACACGCGCCATGTTCACCCGGCGGCACCGCGGGCATGCGGCCCACTTCGCCTTGAGGCTTTTCCCGCAGCCCAGGCAGGTGGCCTCGGCTTTCCTGGACTTCTTGCTCATACGGGGCTCCTCTCGGTCCCGCTCCGGCGGGGAGTGCCCGCATCAGTGAACTGCTTAGTGACCAGATCCGCCGCAGACAGTCCCCGCTGCCTGGCACGACGCCACGCGACCCGCTCCTGGTGCGCCACCGCCCGGGCCCGGGCGGCCCGCTTCTTGAGCGGCAGCTGCTTGCGGCTCACGGGCCCGTCCCTCCCGCCGGGCCGGTCATCGTCCAGCCGACCGTCGCGGTGCCCGAGGACGTGATCGCGCTGACCGTCGCTGCCGGGGCGGTGACCGGGATCTGCAGCGGGTACGGCGCCAGCCCGGAGGCGAGCGGGTACCCGTTCGCGGCGCTCAGGTTCGTGCCGCCGAAGCCCAGGTACACCGGGGAGGCCGTGCCGAGATTCGACACTTGCGCCGAGCAGCCGGGAGGAATCACGAACAGTGTCTTCGCCGAGGCCGAGGCCTGGACCTGGCCGCCGGTCAGCACGCGCTCTCCCGCGACGGCTCACCCTGCTCCTGCAGCGGGACGGTCACCAGGGCCGGCCGGTGCCGCTCCGGGTCAAAGGCCGCCCACCGGGGCGCCTGCGCTGCCTGCGCGATCCACCCGTCAGCCAGAGCGGCGACCGCCGCCGCGCCCCGCTCAGCGGCCTCATCCGCCCGCGCCGCGGTCTCCGCATGCCACGCCGCCGCGCGCTGATGCGCCCTCGCCGCCGTCTCGATGTCCCTGGCCGCGGGCACCAGCGCCGCCACCATGTCAGCACGCGAGGGAGGCACCCGCCCCGCAGCACGGATACGCCGCTCGGCCTCATCGGCCAGCAGCACCGCCGCGCGGATCACCCGGCGCTTCACGAGGCCACCGCCCCGCAGGCCGCAGGCTGCAGGAGCCGCTCGACATCACTGCGCCGGTAGCGCACCGTCCCCGGCAGCCCGGGGAAACGGATCTGGGGAAGAACACCCGGGTCGATACGGCCCAGGGAACGCTCAGACAGGCGAAGGACCCTCGCGGCCTCGCCCGGCAGGATCAGCTGATCGCCGAACTCAAGATCTTCAGTTGTGGCCACCTCAGCGGCAGGCGCCACACAGCCCCTCGCCAGCGGGATCGGCCCGCGGCATTTACGGCAACGCCAGCATATCGCGGCACCAAAGGCACGCGCAGTCTCACGCGCCACGCCAGCAGGAGCAATTCAGGCCAGGGGATTTGATGCATCGCATCCCCTCTGCCATCGGCCGCCGCGCCCTGGGCGTCACATACCCAGAACACCCGCCAGGAAGGCACCCCCGATGACCGCAGCCGCACACACCGCCGCCCGGCCCAGCCGCAGCGAAACGCCCGAACAGCGCTACCTGCGCCACATCCGCGCAGCCGCCATCGTCCTCGCCGTGGCAGCCGTAGCCGCCTGCGCCCTCGTCGCCGTCCTCCTCGTCACCGTCCGCACCCAGGACGCCCACATGGAGGGCCAGCTCGACCGGGCCAACAACAGCCTCAACGGAATCCAGCTCCAAGGCTGAACGCCCGGACCGCTACCGTGTGGGCCGTGCGAGCAGTCCTCCAGGCAATCCGCGGCTACTGGTCCGCCATCCTTCTCGGACTCGCCGCAGCAGTCCTCCTCGCACTCGGCGCCCCAGCGAAAGCCGCCCTCGCCGGGGCCGGTTTCGCCTTCATCGGCGCAGCCGTGACAAGGAGCATCGACCTCGCCAGGGAACGCCGCACGGAAACAGCCCGCGCAGACGCCGACCGGCGCCGCGACCTGGACGAAACACGCCGCCTCGCCTACGCGCTGCTCTCAAAGCGGCCCTCAGCACGCGACCCGATGCTCGTGGCAACACTCGTGAACGCACTAGCTCACCACGGGCTCGGGATTGACCCCGGCGTGGCCATCAGGCAGACCTCCGCCATCGACCAGGGACTTCCCGGCGACGCGGCCCGCTGGCTCCGGGAGCAGATCGACCGGATAACAACCGCGCTCGATAGCTAGCGCCCGCAGGACGCCGAACCCGGAGCGTCACACCCCCCGCGAAACCCGGGAAATTCGTGAAAGGGCTAGTCGCGGTACCTGAGCGCGCCTGACCGGTTGCGCGATAGGGCGGGTGGTACCGAGCGCGGCGGGCGGCGGAGTGAGCTGGTCATGCTGGCGGCCGGCCGGGGGTGGCCACTAGGTGACGTCGGCCGGGCCTGGCCGAGCTCGAGCGTGCTAATCGCTGCGGCATCAGGGTGGCCGCCCACGCTGCCGCCGCCGAGCTGCCAGCCATGCGCAGCGCCGAGCCGCAGCCGCATCGGCGAACGGGTGGCGGTCTAGGTGACTGCCTGCCGGGCTGGCCGGGCGGCGCTGTGAACGGGCTGAGCGCGGCGCCGGGGTCGGCATGGCCGTGGGCAGGGACGTTCATAAAACGATCGGTTGCCGAGACCTGGCCGGGGTCGGCGTTTCCGCTGGTCGCAACTGTCCGCAAACTCTGTTCGGAAACTACTTGATTCCGCACACTGTTTGTGAGACGATCAGGTCATCGGCAGGACGGAACTTGAAAACTCCAGAGCGGAAGGATGCGCACCGTTGAGGGTGTGCGTGCGGGTCGCGAAGGGCGTAAGACCGCGAAGATCAGTGAGGCTAGCGGCGGAACGACGCGACGAGCCCGAGGATTCGTAACCAACGGCATGAAGTCCACGGTGGGCGACCCTGGAATGGGGGCGCAGCGGACTCGAGACCCGCAGACCCACGTGCCGCACGTACGACCCCATCGGTGCACATCCTCCGCAGACAGGCGGCCCGGCAGGCGATTCCAGCGCCAGCCGGGCCCGCACCGGAGACCACGGTTAGGAGAACTCCAATGCAGACTCAGGCTACGCGCCCGCTCGTCAGCGGGCTGACCAGGCGCCAGGCCCGGACTCTGTGGGTGACGCTGGTCAACGCGAGGAACCACGCCCGGGAGAACGGCGCTCTCAGCGAGGACCTCGGTGCACTGGCCGAGGACGTTGAGAGCGCGTTCGATGAGGCCTGGCTGTTCGGCCCGCTCGAGATCTGTGAGTACAACGGGGCGGGCAGCGATGTCTACCTCGCCCCATACGAGGGCGACTTCACCGGGCTGGACATGCGCCGCGCCATCCGCTCGGCTACCGCCACCACCCTGACCACCTGACCGAACGGCCCGGGGCAGCGCGTTATCGCTGCCCCGGGCCATAAGCATGCCCTGGGAGGCAAACGGCATGACGGACTACGGATACGCCAGGGTCAGCACCCGGGACCAGAACCCCGACAGCCAGTACGACGCCCTGACCGAGGCAGGGATCGCACCGGACCGCATCTACATCGACAAGGGCCGGTCCGGCAAGCTGGCCAGCCGGCCCGAACTCGACAAGGTCCTGGCGGCCGTGCAGCCTGGCGACACGCTGGTCATCACCCGCCTGTCGCGAGCCTTCCGGTCCATGCGCCACCTGCTCAACACAGTGCACGACCTGACCGAGCGTGGCATCGACTTCAGGGTCCTCAAGCCCGCGTTCGACACCTCCACGGCAGCCGGGCGGCTGTTCTTCAACATGACGGCCGCGATCGATGAGTTCCAGCGCGAGCTGATCGTGGAGAACACCAACGAGGGTCTTGAGTCGGCGAAGGCGCGCGGACGGAAGGGCGGCAGGCCGGCCGGGCTCGATCCGCGCAGGGTGAAGCACGCCCGCCAGCTGTTCGATGAGGGCGAGACCGTCTCCGAGATCGCCAAGATTCTCAAGGTCAGCAGGGCCACGGTCTACCGGCACCTGGAGCAGTCGCGGGAGGAGGAGGAGAAGGGCGGCTAGCTCACCAGATATCCACTACCTGCCCGCATCCTGTGCACCGGTCCCCGTCGACCAGGTGCGCCGGGTGCGGGCAGTCTGGTGCCTGCGGCCCGGAGTCCTGGGGCGCGTCCGGGGTCTGGTCGAGCATCGCGTAGAGACGCTCGCGCTCCCGCTTCAGGCTGGCGATCTCGGCGGCCTGGTCGGCGATCATGGACTGAGCATCGGCGAGAGCTGACCGGAGTGCTGCGATCTGGCCGGCCTGGCGCTGGCGGTAGGCGGACTGGCGTTCTGCATGAGTCTGGGGCACACATCTCCGCAGGTCAGAGAGTTACGTCACGTGACATTGGGGTTTTCGTCACGTGACTATCGTGCCGGAAGGGCGCCCAGAGCAGGTTTCGTCACGTGACGTTGGCCAGAGAACCGGGCATTCCGGTCATCCTGCCTGGCTGGTGTCACGTGACGGGCGAGCCGCTACCTGCGCGCATCATTCCCGCGGTTCAATAGATCCAGCGTCACCTACGCGGCAGCAGTCCTCCCTGGTCCGGTCCTTGGTTCGGGTCCTTCTCCGGATGGGTTTCCCGTCTGGCTTGCTGGATGCTGCCGGGGCTGCTGGCGTTCTGGTCGGTGCTGATGGGCGAGGTGAGTGTGTAGGCGCAGGCAGAAAGCCCAGTGTCACGCGGGACGCGCAGGCTGGGGTGACGCCGCTGACGCCTGGGGCTGCGCGTACCAGGCGGTGGCGGGAGCGTAAGAGGGCCGCTGCTGCTGGGGTGGGGCAGGACGCGGGCACGCAGGACGAGGCGCTGGACGGCCAGTTCGCGGGGGTGCGCCCGGCTGGTGGGAAGGGCCCGGCGCGGGGGTATTCGTGGCCGCCGTTTGCGCCTGGTCACACCATGTCGGTGGTGCACGGGGCGTTCTCGGAGCGGGCGGTGGCGCCGCGGGCTGAGGCGCTGATGACGGCCGTGCTCGAGGACGGCGAGTTCCCTGATCACGTGCGTTCTGCGGTGTTCCGGATGTCGCTGGCTGCGTGGGCCCGCGCGGAGGCGGTGGCGTCGCTGCTGTTCGACCATGTGGTGACCCTCGGGGCCGAGCAGATGATGACGCCGCGGCTGGCGGGAACGCGGGCACCGGTTGACTTGTGGCGGGCTGCGGATGCGCATGCGGCGAAGCTGCGGGGCGAGCTCGGGCTGAGCCCGGTGAGTTACGCCCGGATAGCCAAGGACCTGGGGCTGGCGGGCCGGTCGGCGGAGGAGGCGCTGGAGCGGATGGCGCAGGCGGGGCGGGAGATCCGCGAACGGCGGGCGGGTGAGCTGAAGGTGGCCGGCGGCAGCGGGAGCGGGGTGAGTGTGTAGATCAGGCGGCGCTTGACCTGCTGCCGTCGATGGTGCTCGAGGACGGGCACCGCTGGGGCGAGGTAGCGACCCCCGACCAGTGGGCTGACATGGAGGCGCTGCTGACACCGGGAGGGCCGCGGCGGCACTTCTGGCTGCGGGCCCGGGGGCGGTCGAAGACCACGGACTGCGCGGCTGCGTCGGTGGCGATGATGCTGACCGCGTTCGGGCCCGGCGACGAGTGCTACGCGGCGGCGGCCGGGCGTGACCAGGCCGGGCTGATCCTGCGGAAGGTCCGCGGGATCGCCGACCGCACACCCGAGCTGGCCGGGGCTGTCGACATCCAGAACTACCGGGTGATCACGCCGCGGACCGGGGCGATGCTCGATGTGATCTCCTCCGACCTGGCCACCTCGTGGGGCAAGACGCCGCGATGGCTGTTCATTGACGAGATCGCCAACCACGGCAGCGGGGAGTCCGCGCAGCAGTTCGCTGACTCGCTGCTCACCTCGCTGGTCAAGCGCCCCGATTCCCAGTGCCTCACCGCGACCACGCCCAGCTCACCCTCGCACTGGGCGTTCGGCCTGTGGCAGCAGGCCCTGGACGATCCTGAGCACTGGCGGACGTCGATCGTGGCGGGCCCGGCGCCGTGGCAGGATCCGGGCGAACTCGAGGCCGAGCGGCGCCGGCTGCCCGAGTCGCTGTGGCGGCGGCTGTTCGAATGCGAATGGGCCGAGGCCGACGACGCGCTGGCCGACGCCGCCGCGGTGCAGGCCTGCGTCCGGCATGAGGGGCCGCTCGAGCCGGTCCCGGGGGTTGTGTACGTGGTCGCGTTCGACCTGTCGGTGTCCAGTGACCACACGGCGGTGTGCGTGGCCCACATCGCCGAGGACGGGCCGCAGCGCACCGTTGTGACCGACCGGCTGGCCGCATGGGTGCCGAAGGCCGGGCGGCAGGTCGACCTCGGCGAAGTCGAAGCGTGGATCGTCCAGGCGTCACGCGACTACGGCGGCGCCGCGGTCGTCGGCGACCCCTACCAGGCCGTGTCGATGATCCAGCGGATGAAGGACGCCGGGCTGCAGGTCAAGCCGGTGACGTTCTCCGCGGGCACCAACTCCAGGCGGGCGCAGATGCTGCTGCGCCTGGTGCGTGACCGGTGCCTGGACCTGCCCGACGACGAGGCGCTGCGCAAGGAGCTGCTGAGCCTGCGCCTGACCGAGGGCACCTCGCCCGGGGTGCTGAAACTCACCACCGACGGGTCCTCGTCCGGCCACTACGACCGGGTCACCTCGGTCATGCTCGCGGCCGAGGAGCTGCTGTCCCGCGGCACCGGCTCCTGGCGCGACGTCTACGGCGACATGGTCACCTGCGAGGGCTGCGGCCGGGGCTACTGGGCCAGCAAGCCGTCCTGCCAGTGGTGCGGCGCCAAGAACGAGAACTACGCCGGGCCGGTGGCGAAGGGCAGCGCGATCCTCGCCGCCTCCTCGGCCCGCACCGGGGGTGAGCCCGTTACCGAGCCTGTCACCGTGACGCCCGGCGGGTGGGCCGCGGCGTACTACCCGGCCAACCCGGTCAAGTGCCAGGGCGGGCACGTGTTCGACGGGAAAGCGAACCAGCGCTGCCCGCAGTGCATCGCGGGTACCGTCAGTTTCATGCGCGGCAGCGGCCAGCGCTTTGGCGGGCACCCGGGCCCGGGAGGCCTCGGCGGATTCGGGAGGCGGACGTGAGCGAGGCGGATGTGAGCAAGGTGGCCCAGCTGAGCCCCGGGCAGCTGCGGGCCATGCTCCGCGAGCACGCCGTGGTCGTAGGCCCGGACGAGGTGCTGGTCGTCATGGTGCCGCCGGACTGGTCCCCGCAGGATGTGCGCGATCTGGGCGACGGGCTGCGTGCATGCTGCCAGGATCCCGAGCTCGGCAACGGCATGAAGATACTGGTCATCCCCGGCACAGCTTTGGCCGTCCAGCAGGTCCCGGAGGACCCGTTCCCGGACCTCTGAGAGCGCTCAGGGTCGCCGTGTCACCTGCCGGCCCTTGCCAAAGTGCTCTAGCAGGTCGCTTATCGGACGGGTCGGGCACTTCTCGCACAACTCCATCTCAGCGCCGCCAGGGGCGGGCAGCTTGATGCCCTCGCCGGGCATTTCCTCGCCGCACAGGTCGCAGGTGTAGGTATAGGTGGTATGCGGGATCTTCATCCTCGCTCCGATCACTCGGCCATGCCGTGTAGCTATCTTGGTGCCCGCGTATCGGGTTGGCCGTCGCGTTGGGCGAACTGCTGCAGGCCGGCATACACCTGGGCCATCCCGGCGGCGGACTCGCAGATCTTGCTGCAGTACACCTCATCCGCCGAGACGCGGAACCGGTAGCCGCACGACGGGCAGCGGCGGGTGCGGGATTCGGGCGTGGTCATGGTGACATTGTGCGTCAGCCATGCCTCAATTGACGGCCGAGCTCAGCGCGGGCCGCCTCCGTACCGAGTGCCGCCCTGGTCGGAGTTGATGATGGTCGCCACGGTTCCGCCGAGCCGTGCGCTCCACACCCTCACCGTGGGGTCGTCCAGGATCCCGCGCATCTCAGCTCGCCGGTACTCCTCATACTCATCACGGTTTACGAGCGCGGTCACGAGCCAGTCCCCCTGAGGACCCTCACCAGGCTCGAGCGGGCGGTAGATCACAACCGGAGCATCGTAACCGGGAGGGACTGCTGCCAGGTATTTCCGTTCTTGCTGCGGCTCTAGACCAACGACCCGGACAGGCTCGCCCCGCGTATCTGGGATGCTCTTTATCGCCGCGTCAATCACCTGAGCTGTCTGGGGCGCACTTGCCCGCAGTTCGCGCAGCGCAGCGTTGACGGCCTTCGTCACCCGGATATGCGACAGCCCCGAGTTGGGACCCTCCGGGGGGTCAGCGTCCGCGCTAGCTACCGTGCCCATACCCCGAGAGTATGCGGCGCAGGGCTGCAGGCGTCTACGGCGGCCCCGGATCGTAAGGCTCAATCTCAGACTCCTCGCTGGCAGCTATCTGCGCCGACATCCCAAGCGCTGCACTGACCTCCCTCGCCACGGCTGGGTTGTCGGTTGCGAGGCTGAAGGTGCCGATCGCCCCCGACCTCGCCTGAGCGACTTGCAGCTGCGCTACCTGCTGGCGAAGGCCAGCTACTTCCTCCCGCGCCCGGCGCATCTCAAGCTTCACGCCGGCGAACGCGACGCTGTCAGCGTCCGGCAGCAGAAGCAGGACCGAGACGATCAGCACCGGCACCCAGCCGGCGAAGCCGGACGGCAGCCCATCTGCCCACCGCCACAGCACCAGGCCCAGCACTGCGAGCCATCGGACCGCCTGGCCGGTACCGCTGCGGACAACCCGCTGCCACCAGTTCGTCTTGTCCGCCGCAGGGCCGCCGCTCGTCATAGCGGCCAAGGTACGCGCGAGTCACGATCAATTTCAGTTGTGTGGTCGCTCGCGATCCGTCCCCGGGGCGCCGTGTAGTAAAACTGTCGGCCCGCTCGGCGGGCCTTCAGGAGCCGAGGTTGCAGCTGTCGCAGACCGTAGTCTCGGCCATATCGGCAGCGCCTCCGGCCGGTCCGCCCACGACGGCGCGCTCACTGCCCGGCCTCCGACTCCGGGTCTGGCGAGCCGTCGCCGATCCAGTTGAGGTCTCACCATGTGGTCAGGGTTTCGCGCTCCCGCCGCTCCTGCTTGCCCAGGGGCTGGTTGTGCTGATCATGGTTCTGTCCTCTCGGTTGTGGTTGCGGTGCTGAGCGCCGCCAGGGTCGGCGGCTCGGGTGGCGCTTGCTGCTGGCTGCGCTCCCGCACAAGGGTGTCGAGCTGCTCCAGCTCGGCCAGGCGCTCGAGCAGGCGGCGCCGGTTGCGGTCGGAGAGCATGTCGGCGACGGCGGTCAAGCTGCCTCCTCCCTGAACTCAGGCAGCACCTCAACGAGCCAGTCCGGGGGGAGCCGCTGGACGCGCACCATCTCCCCGCCGTCCTGGCACGTCGTGATCGCGACCCACCTGCTGGGCCAGCCTTCTTCGCACGGCCCGGCTGCCGTGACGAGGGCAGATGGGTGATGGGGGTCTTGCGAGGACCGGCGGGCCGGGATGAGCATCCCGGACCTGACCTCGTCGGCACGCATCACGCGGTGCACCACGGCGGGCAACGGCGGTGGGCTGCCGTCCGCTGCGGCGGCGTGATCCCTTTGCCACTCATGGGCCTGCTCAAGCACCAGCTTCCAAAGGTCGGGATCGTCGCCGTAGTCCCTGATCAGGGTGTCCCAGAGATTCCGCAAGGCCCATTTCATGCGTCCTCCTTCGGGGTGGTGTCATCCGGGATCACGCAGGCTGGCATCAGTTCATCTCCCCGCGGTCTAGCCGCGCTGCCTCAGCGAACGCATCGAGCATCGCCTGCGTCTCAGCCGGGTTCGGTGGCCACCCCCACAGGCAGGGCGCGATCTCGGTCATGCCGAGCGCCCGGCGCGCCTGTGGCGCAAGGCATCTGCCCGCGGCCTGCGGAACGTGGACTTCATAGGCGCTAGCGCCGGCGAACTTGTCCCCACATTCGTCGCAGCGGATCTCCACTTGCGGGATGGCGGTCACACGGCCGCCGGCGTCTTCGGCGAGGCCGGGTGAATCAGGCACCTGTCGGACCCCGGTACGGCCGGAAGCTTGCACCTGGTGCCCTTGCGGGTCACCTCCGTGCAGCGGGTGTCCGGCGGCTCTGTCGCTGGCGGAGGTTTGGCCGGACTGTCGTCGGCGGGTGGCATCGTGGGCTGGTTGCGCTGTCGGCGCGGCAGTAGTCGCATTAGTCACTCCTCGGATGTTGTGGATGTTGTGGAGGTGTCGCTTGCGATCTCGGCCACGGCTTCGTCCCAGGACAGGGCCGGGCGGCGGCTGAGCAGATCCTTGACTCGCTCTGTGAGACCGTCCGGGATTGCTGCGCTGCTGGCCTGATCGCGGATCTGCTCGCCGATCTCGTCGATCTTCTGGTTGACGGCGTGCCGCGCGAGGGCCCGCCGGAATTGCTGTTCAAGCGTGGCGGCGTCCGGGACGACCTTCCTGATCCCAGCATCGGTGAGTTTGCGCTCAAGCCACTCGATGAACTGGTCAGAGGTGAACGCGTTCAGTTCCACGCGCTGGCCCCAGGTGTAAAACCAGTCGTGGCCGTCCACGAGGAAGCTGATCTCTTCGCGGGTCGCGCCGTGCCGGCGAGGGGTTGCCACTGCCTTGTCGCGCGATACCTTGTCGCGCCACGGCTCGGATTCGAGGCCGTGTTCCTCAACGTCGGCGAGCCGCAGCCCGAGGTCGGCGGCGTCGACTTGATTGCCGAAGCGATAGCGGCGCGATGACGTGGTGAGCGTGCCGGCGATCGAGAACCCGGCGCGGTCGAAATCACGGACGACGAGGATGCGGGTGCCGCTGGCGGCGAGGTGGTCGACCAGTTCGCGCGAGGCCGTGTTTGACATCCCCTTGGTGGACATGAATGCGACATCGAGATTGTCAGGAAGGCCAGACTCCGCTATCTGCTGGTCGAAGCCTTCCTTCTCAATGAACACGACGGCCGAGTAGCGGTCTTGCGGCCCGGCGGTAGGGAAGTCCAGTGGCAGGTGGCCGATGACCAAGGGGCTGTCCGGCGTCGCGGCCTGGTAGCCGCGGACCTCCAGGGTGCCCAGCGCGACGGACGTCTGGCCGCCCGACTTCCGCTCCCGGTGGGGCTCAACGAGATGCCCGCGGGCGTCATAGGCGACCTTCCACACGCCATCGAGCCCGTGCTTACGCATGTAGTCAGGCAGCAACGTCTGGGTGAAGTACGAGCTATGCGACCAGAGCTTGCCTCCGGTGATCTCCAGCACCTTGGGCCTGGCCGCATACATGATCTGCCTGGCGTTGGCGAACAGCCGCCCATTGCCGGATGCCTTCAGGTAGGCCTCTTCCATCACCATGTCTGCGGCCTCGCAGATATCAATCTCGCGGTGACGGGTCATGGCCTCATACCGGCGCAGCCGGGCTCTGGCGCTGCGTTCCTCGGCCTTGCGCTGCGCCGCCCACTTCTTGGTCACCGCCTCGATGGCGTCTGCGGCTGCGCGGGTCAGCGCTTCGCCGTGCGGCAGCACCACCTCCGACTTGCCGCGGTTCCCGAACGCGACGACCGGGCAGGCGAGGTGCAGCACGACCGCGCAGTCCGAGTCGGCCCGCTGGCGCTCAAGCAGCCCGTCGAGAGAGTCGTGGCCGAGCTGGCGGAAGGGATTCAGGATGCCCGGCGACCAGTTGACCCCGGTCACCAGGCGCGGCCTGCCAAGGTCAGGACACCACGCGAACGCCGCCTCAACCACCCATGGCAGGCCGTCGCTGTCACCGGCCGCCCGCTTGTAAACGAAGGAGTCCATCTCCGCGCCGAGCCCCGCCATCCGGGCGGCCAGGTGCGGCTGCCCGATCACCCCCAGATGGGCCGGCTTCACCTGCCGGGAATAGCGCTTCATCGTTTCCAGCAAGGAGGCGATGGCTGCCGAGTCGACCCGGCCGTTGGCGAGGTCGCTGAGCGCGGTCCGTGCCATGCCCGTATCGGCCAGGACGGCTTTGGTCTTCGCCGAGCCGGTCAGCCCGCGGAACCCGGTGACAAACTCGCGGACTGACATGCCCTCGTGGGCGGGATGGGTGACGTAAGCGGCGATCAGCCGTTCCAGCGCCTGCGGCGTGTACCAGTGGGGGCTCGTCGGCTCGCTCGGCTTCCACTTCGCCCAGGCGGGATCGGTCGCCCCGGTTGCCTGAACATCGCCGCCCCAGTCCGTCGTGATCGCCAGGTGCGGGTTGAGCCAGGCGTAGTCATCGGCGATTTGCAAAAACCGGGCCCGCGCTGCGGCGAGGATGGAGCTAGCTGAATCTGGCCAGTGGACGGTTACCGTGGTGCCAGTTTTTACATCTGCCCGGGGCCGGGCGTGGTCGATGACTGGCTCCTGCCGCACCGGGTCGACGCGCACGGAGATCTCGTGCTGCACGCCCCTGCCAGTGATGGTCAGCCGACCCTCGGTCCCGTCGAGCACGAACGGCATCGCCGCTATCGTTTTGAGGGCGTTGCCCTGCGCGCCGCGGTCAGGCGCGCAATACGCCTCCCGCGACGAAACACGCACCGAATAGTCCAGCATCCCCGCGACGGTGGCCGGCGGGATACCAGGCCCGTTGTCGGACACCGTGATGCGGCCAGCATCGGCGGTGACCTCGATCACTGGCGCCGCGCCAGCCTCCTCGCAGGCGTCCAATGCGTTGTCGGCCAGTTCCTTGATGCACACCAACGGCCAGGCGGCCCGCTCGTGGCCGGTCTGCGCGATCAGTTCCTTCTCCGAGAAGAAGTCGAGCAGCCGCGACGTGGTGAACGTCACGCGCTCCAGGGCCGGGGCGGTCACCGGGCCACCCCCCGGGCACGCGGCCATCCGCATTGCTCGCAGGCCGCGACGCCGCCGACGACCTGCAGCCAGTTGCACTGCGGGCAGCGCCATCGCTCGGCGGGGACACCAGGCGCGGCGCTCTCCTCCAGGGTGGCGTCCCCGGCGGGCGTGGTGTCCCCTTGAGGAGACAGGGAGACTTCGGCACTGTCCCCTTCGTCTTCGTCAGGGACAGCCACAAGGTGAACGCCGCGGGCCAGGAAATACCGGCCGTGCCCAACAGAGGTGAGATCACCGCGGGCCCGCATCCGCGACATGGTGCGCTTCACCAGGTCGTAGGACAGGCCAGCGGCGTCGGCGACCTCACGCGGAGTCGCGCCCTTATGGCGGCGCAAGTGGGCGACGATGGCCGACCGTGTGCGGCCACCCAGGCGCGGTGTCTCGGCGCTGCGGTCGGCGCTCACGGTTCGGTCTCCTCGATCCCTTCCGTCAAGCCCTCTCTGAACGCAATCCTCAGCGGCTGGCGCAGCTGGAGTATCCCGTCGTAGGCGCAGATGTCGTCTGTCTGCTCAAGCGTGACCTGGTGCCCGATCTGGTCGAAGACGGCGCAGAACCGCTCGCTCACCCGAGCCCAGGTAACGCCGTCTGGCAGTGGCTTGAGCGAGCGGTCGCCCCTCACGTCAATGCCGTGGCCGCTGAGCCAGCGCACGATCTCTTCGAAAGAGACGCTGCCCATGGTCGCGATCCACGTGAGGCAGTCCTCGATCAGGGTCTTGTCGTCAGGCACGGTGCTGTCAGTCATCGTGGCCTCCCCGGGCACCCAGCCGAATCGGGAGCGCGAGCGTCTCCGTAGCGTTGCGCGTCACCGGAGGCCTGCCAGGACGATCAGCGGCAGGCTCTCCCACTGCCGCACCCGGTCGAACAGCAACCCGCGCTCTCGGTCTGTCAGGTTCGAGTAACCCGACGGAAACCAGCGCTGATCGGCACCACCAGGGTCTACGGGAACGTAACCCCTGGCGTCCATGTCGCACGGCCATCGTGGCAGCTTGGACCGCACCAGTTCTCCGCCCAGGCCCCGGCCAACAACATGGACAAATGCGGGTTGAGCGCTCTTGGGGCAGACGCGGCCGAACGGCTCCACCTCTTCGGGGTCGACCTCGTCCAGCTGGTTGAAAACGCTCAGGGTGACCTGGCGGGAACGCACCACGAGCGTGCGCACCTCGGCGGTGAGGACCTGGACGTTGGCGTGGTGCTGGCCGTTGCCGGTCATGTCGTTCTCCTCGGTCACGCGGCGGGTTCCTCTCCGTGATCGGTGAACCCGGCGGCTGTAAGCGCCTGGTCGAGGGGTTCGCCGCAGAAGGTGCAGTGCACGCCGTCGAAGTCGTCGCCTGTCTCTCTGGCATCGCCGTCTGAGTCGGTAATCTCGGTAAGTTGGGTAAGTTCGCTGGTCAGAGCACCTTCCGGCAAATTCCGTCTTACCGATCCATCGGTAAGACGATTTGTCCCGTCAGAGTCGTGACCTGCGTCCTTACCGTCATTACGCTCCTTACCGACTTCGTCGGCGTAGCGGCGCCAGGCATCGGCTAGGCCGACATTGCCCGTCGTCGGGTACGTGGTGTAGCCCTTGGCCGTCTTCCCTGTGCCGTCCAGGAGATCGAACGCAGTGGGGTGTACCTCATATCGCTTGACGAGGTTGGCGAGGCCGCGGGCATCGAGCGGCTTGTGGCTGCGCGGCATCTCGCCCCACGGCGCCTCTTCCATCCCAGTGAGGGTCTCCAGGATGTCCACGGTGGTCATCCGGTCCCGCTCGCCGAAGATGGCCTTCAGGTCGGCCAGGAGCCGCACGCCGAGCGACACATCGGAGGCGGCGGCGCCGAGCGCGAAATGCGCGCACGCTTCCCGGGCGCGCTTCGGCCAGTCACCGCCCGCAGCGTCGGCGACCGCCAGGAGCGCCCGCCACACCTCGGCCTTGCGGTCGGTCACGCCCTCGGGCATCTCCGGCCGGGCGGCCTTCAGCGTGCCTTCTATCGTGGCCGTCCATCCCGCGAGCCGGGCGCGCAGCTGCTGCGCCTCGGGCATGACGTCCTGTTCCTCGTACGGGGAAATCTGGTCGCCGGGCGCGCGGCGCCGCATGTGGATGGTCACGGCGCGGCTGGTGACGGTAGGGGGCATGTTGCCCGCGATACCGGCGATGGCAACGGGGGCGAACACGGGGAACTCGACGACCTTCATTCCGGCGCCGTCGCCGACGCACCGGTCAACGGTGGCGCCGCGCTTGTACCCAGAGTTCACGAACGCCCGCAGTTCCTCGGCCTGCGGCCCGGCCTTGGCCGACCATATGGCGTCTGCCTCGTCCAGCAGGACGGTCAGCATCTTGTCCAGCAGGCGCCGGTACAGCGCGGCGACCGTGGTGTTGAAGGTCATCTTCGGGTTGCGGCACAGCAGCGCCAGCAGCTCAAGCACCCGCGTCTTGCCCGACTCCGGCTCGGCCGAGTCGAGGATCAGCCGCGGGGTCACGTAGAAGCACTCGACAACGTGCGTATGGGCAGCGAACAGCGTCACGGCCACGGAGCAGTGCTCATCGGGGAACACCACGTACCGCCGGATGAACGCGTCTATGTCATCGAGCGCCTGGGCGCCGTCGACGTCGGCATCGGGCATTGGGCTTGCGGCGGGTTCCGGTGCCGGCGGTTCCTCGGCCTGGTCGGGCAGTTCGGGCTCGACGGGCTCGCTCCGGGCGCGCAGCACGAGGTCATCAACGGTTCCCCCGGCGCGGAAGTAGTCGTCCAGCCCGACCTTGGAGCCTGAGGCCCCGGCGGGCAGGTACACGTAGGCGACCGTCGCGCCGCGGCGGGTCAGCAGCGCGCCGAGGCGCACGAGTGCCCTGTGGACATCGCGCTTGAGCATCACGTCGGAGTCGTAGACCACGAACACCTGGCGGCCGTCGTTCAGCGCGACCGACTCCCAGTCCGCGAGAGCGACCTTGCCGCCCTCGGAGTTGGTGCCCCGCCAGGCGTCCACACCGAGCACGGCCACACAGCACAGGCCAGCCGACACGCCGGCATCGGCCTTCTTGACGCCCTCAGTAATCCAGAGGGGGACCTTGGGGTCGCCGATGCTGGCCCGCGCCCGCGGCGGCACGTCGAGCACCATCTGCGAGCCGCCCGGCGTCTCGTACTTGACGAACCTGACCTTGCCCTTGCTCGTGACCTTGCGCGGCTTGTCCGGCCGGTACTGGTGGGTGGCTCCGCTCACGCCATGCACGGGGATCAGCAGGCCGGGAACCCGTCGCTGGTAGTCAGCGAATCCCGCCGACTCCAGCCGCTTCTTGGTGTCCACCGACACGTATCCGCGCTCTTGTGCCACCTCAGGATCAATCGCCGACTCGGCGAGCATCCGGGCGTGCTGCAAGAAGATCGCCGCGCCATACCTGGCCGATTCGCGGCCCTCGCCGTCGCCACTCACGCGGCTGCCTGCTTCGAGGCGTGGCTCCGGTAGGTGCGGCGCGCCACGGGCAGACGGCGCGTGTGGCGGCGCCGGCCCGTAACCTTCACTGCGCCGTCGCTGTCGTCCGCTACCATGACAGGCGTCAGCCCTGTGGCAGGGGCGGCGTCAGCTGGGCCGGCAAACTCAGCGTCCTGGGGGCGGCTAACCGGGAGACCGGGGAGTCGCCCTCTTGCCGTTACTGGCTCTCGATATGCAGTTGTCTTCTCGTTCCGGGCAGAAACCACACAGCTCCTGTGTGTTCGTTGTGGGGGGGTTCGCCGCCCTTCGCGGCGAGGGCTGGTTAAGCGGCATCGGTCTCGCGCTCGCTCGCGCTGAGCTGCCGGACGATGTCGGCCGTAACGACCACGCGGCGGGATCCGCAGGTGATAGTTCTCGCCGGGAACTCACCACGTGCTGCCAGCTCGTAACCGTGGCTACGACTGATCCCGTAGGCGCTGGCGGCGAGGGTGATGCTTACGGTGGCCGGCCATGACCGGATCTCCGCCAAGGTGGGCCGAGCGCTCATGCACTCACCGCCGACCGACTGATTAGCGCCTCATCGGGGTGCACCGCGAAGTAATGCGCATCGCACATGGCCTGCATGCGCCTCGCGCCTATGCCCAGGCCTCGGGCCAGCCGGACGATGGTGGCGGCCCGGGCCCGGACCTGCCCCTCAACGATGCGGTAGATCGTGCTGGGGTCCACCTCCCCGATCAGGGCCGCAGCCTCCTGACTCAAGCCGCGTTGCTCCAGCAGTGTTCGCAGGTCCACGGCGCCTCCAGAGTGTGTGAAACGCGATCATGACGTGTACTGCGAGACCAGATTGCCACTCGCAAGGCATAAGCGCAAGCCATAGGCTTGCATTCCACGCTTTCCCCTTGCCCTTTACGCTCTGAGAGTGCAGGATGGGGAACATGTCACCGACCACCTACGGCGAGGTGCTGGCCAGGAACATCAGGGCAGCGCGCAGCCGTGCTGACTTGAGCCAGCAGGACTTGGCAGCACGGATGCAGCGACTCGGCTACACCGCGTGGCTGTATCAGACCGTAGGCAACGTCGAGCGGGGCAAGCGACGCGTCACGGCGGAGGAGGTCTTCGCGCTGGCGCTGGCGCTGGACACGACCATCTCCGCGCTGATGGGCGCTAGCGATCAGGACGGTGCGATTGAGCTACCGGGAGGCCAGGCCATCGGCGCAGTCTCCGTCGAACGCCTGGCTGGCCGCGGAGTCAACGACCACGCCATCACCTGGCGCGGGACTTTTGAGCCGAGCGTCACGGGCTACCGCCGACTGCCCGGCGTCGACCCGTTTGACCGGGAGTGGCTAGCGCAGCCGGACTTCACGGCGGTCCCGGACAAGTGGCACCCCGGTCCTGAAACCAGGCAGCAGCCCGTCGTCGCGGCGATCGTCACCTCTGACCGCGGCGTCCTGGTCGGCAAGCGCAAGGATGGCAAGCCGCCGTGGACCTTCATTGCCGGCGAGCAGGACGTCGTCAAGGACGAGAACCCGGCAGACACCGCCGTCCGCGAGGTCAAGGAAGAGACCGGCCTGCGGATCCGGCCCGGCGATGTCATCGGCGAGCGCGTACATCCCAAGACGAACCGCACGATGATCTACCTCGCCGCAACTCCCACCCGCAGCACCAATGTTTTCGTTGGCGATGAGGCAGAGCTGACCGAGGTCAAGTGGGCGAGCCTGGCCGAGGTGCTGCGTCTGATGCCCGATATGTTCAGCCCCGTGCACGACCACCTCGTTCGCGTTCTCGGTAGTGGGGAGGCTGACGATGGCTGATCCGATCAAGACGGGCACCCGGCCCGACGGGACCACGTACTACTGGTTCCGGGTCGAGGCTGGCCACGGTGCGGACGGGAAGCGCAAGCAGGTCTACCGCTCGGCTGACAAGAAGAAGGACCTGAAGGCGGAGTACGCGAAGGTCGTCAACGACATCAGCGAGCACCGCTTTGTCACACGGGACGGCATCACCGTCAGCGCCTACCTGGACAGGTGGGAACCCGCTCATGGCCGCGACCTCGAGGACGGCTCGCGGGCACAGATCCGCCACTCTCTCCAGCGCGTCCGGGAGTTCATGGGCGACCGCAAGTACCAGTCGGTCACCCGCGCGGACGTGGACGCGCTCGTTGACTGGATGCTGACCTCTGGCCGCAGGCGCGGCGGCAAGCCGGGCACGCCGCTGTCTGCCCGCAGCGTCCAGCTGACGCTGGTGCACTTCCAGCGGGCTTGCGAGGACGCGATCGAGGACCGGATCATCTCGGTTAACCCGTGCCGCCGCGTGAAGCGGCCCAGGCAGACCAAACCCGCGCATGAGCTCTGGTCGGACGAGGAGACCGCGCGATTCGAGGCCACGGCTGCCCAGGACCGGCTGCACCCGGTCATCACACTGCAGTGCCTCGGCCTGCGCCCGGAGGAGGTGTGCGGTCTGAGGTGGCGCCGCGACGTCGACCTGAAGCGCCGCGAGCTGTCCATCCTGATCGTGCGCACGCTCGTGGACGGCAAGGTGGTCGAGAAGCCGCCCAAGACCGCCGCCGGCAAGCGGACGCTCCCCCTGGACGACACGTTAACGGCGTCGCTGAAGGCGTTCCGGGCACTGCAGGCGTCCGAAAAGCTTGCCGCTGGCGAGGCCTACAGCGACGGCGGCTATGTGCTCTGCGATGAAATCGGGCGCCCGTCCGATCCGGCCCGGCTCCGCCGGGTCTGGTACCGCCTGATGCGGCAGGCCGGCGTCCCCAAGATCAAGCCCTACACCGCCAGCCGCCACGCGGCGGGCAGCTACCTCGCCCACCAGGGAGTCTCGCCCGACATCATCGCCGCGTGGCTTGGCCACACCGACGCGAGCTTCACGATGAAGACCTACGTCCATGCCCGGCCGGAAGACCTGGCCGCGGCGAGGGACGCGCTGGCCCGCAAGATCAGCAGGGAGTGAATGTGCAGCAGCCGTGCAATCGAGCGCCACCAGGCATCACGATGGCCATCGAATAGAAAACTGAATCGCGGCCCTGACCTCCGGTGTCCGAGGGGGGACTTGAACCCCCATGCCGGTGAGATTTCCCTGATTATGGACTTGAACTCGAAAGCCAGTGAGAAATCCCCGGACTGGGGATTTCATGCGGCCATGCTAGCGGGCGCGTCCCGGCCCGCGTCAAGCAGATTCCGTCGGCTGCTGTGTCCGAGAGCCGCGCGACACAGGGTGCCCGTGAGTTTGTCAGGGTAAAAGGCTCACAGCGGAGCAGTTCGATCTTCTGCTTGGTATTGGTTCAGCAGCGTAATGGTTCGCATCCGGAGTTCGTGCAGGGCGAGGAAGGTGAGGTGAAGGTTCGGGTCGTTTGGCAGCGGGCCATGCGTGATGAGTCCTCCGGTGGTGGCGATGAGCGCGTTGAGTGAGGCTTCGGCTGGCTGGGCTAGGCCCGTGTCCGACGGGCCGGTCAGCGTCAGGGGCGCGGCTGTGCTCTGGCCGGGGATGGTCAGCATCATGCCGTGCGCGCTGGCATGGATGAGATGGCTTCCGGTGACATACAAGTACCGCAAGTAGTTCATGTCGGCTTTCGCCTCAAGCCTGGCGAATGTTACGGGCGGTTGGATCAGCCCGGCCGCCCACCCGTAGTCTTCCCGGTAATCGCGCCCGTAGCGTCTGATCAGCCGGTCGTGCTTCTTCTTCAGCGTCTTCATCGTTCCGGCTGAGAGCGGGGGCCAGCCGAGTTCGCGGCCGGAACGCTGGCGGTGCTCGGCCTGGCGGTACGGACGTCAGGCGGCTGAGGCAAGCATCGACGGACTTACCACCATGATTGCCGAGCGCATCCTGGAGAAGACGGATACCGCCGTAGCCGGGCGGCGCGCCGGACAGGCGCGGATCGCCCGGCGGTGGGGGACCGCGGCTGGTCGATGTGGCTGTGGTCGAGATAGCGGTCGGCGAGGTCGGCGTGCCCGGGCTGGCGGCCGCACTGGCTTATCAGAGCGGCGATGACGGCCAGCTCATGCAGCGTCCGGTACCGCCCGTACGCCCCACCGCGGAACCCAGCCGTGAGCAGCGCGTGCACCTCGAACGAGGTCTGACATGCCCGTGCCTGCAACAGGATGAGCGCCTTCGACACGCTGTCGAACGTAGCCCGTGGCCTGGGCTGAGCTACCAGCGCGCCCAGATCCACCGCCCCTCGCGTGACCATGTAGTAGGCATCCAGGGCCTGCTCTTGCGGGACACCAGCCCGGAGCGCCACGATGAACGCATCGACGATCTCTGACATGCTTCCGGCAGCCTCATTGCCAGAGGACGGGCACGACTCATCCATCGGGTTGCTCGTCCAGTGGGAACGCCTCATACCGCCACAGCCGCGCCGACATCGCGCCCGTGCCTGACTGCCGTGAAAGGACCCACTCCCAGCAGTCCGTCATCGGGAAAGCGGGCGGGCCTGCTGCTTTCAGTGCGAGGCAGGCGACGTCCTGCGCGGCCTGCGGCAACCCTTCTGCCAGCATCAGCGTCATCCAGGGCAGTGGAGATCTACCGTTCTTCACGAAGAAGGGCGACCGGAGCCCGCTGCGGGGAGGTGAGGGAGAGCGAACTCGCCGACCAGGCCAAGGCGGTGATACGCCTGACGCACCGGGTCGCGGACCTGGCGGCCATACATGCGCGCGCGGCCGCCGAGTTCGACGCCGCCCGCGCGGTGTTCCGTCGCGCCGAGGCCTGCGTGCCTGTGAGCGACGACAGCGCTGGCTGTTCCGTCGCCGCCCCGGGCGGCCGCGGCCCGCGGCGAGGGCCGCGCTGCGGGCAGGCTCGGTGTAGTTCTCGTTCTTTGGCTCCGCACCACCCCTCGCCCAGAGCCTGCTCGCCCACCCGATCCTGTGGCCATGGCTGGGAATCGACCACATCGAAGCGGAGACCGTGGAAAGTGGATGCTCGACAATCACGACCGCATCCATTTCTTCATGCCGGGAGACCGCGCTGAAGTCCGCGCTGCGCTGGAGATCTACGTCCGTGCCCGTTTAGCTCTGGGGCGGCCGGAGCTGTCCGTGAAGACGAGGAGGACAGCGAAGAACCCGAGCCCGTTCGGGCCTTGCGTCATGTCAACAGCCTCGACGGCGCGACCCGCAGGTGCCGATGTCGGCGTTTCCGCACCCCGCGGCGTCGTGTGAAGGGGGTTATCAGCCGAACGCGGTCAGGATCGTGTCCACGATCGCCGTGATACCGCTCCAGTCTTGCGTAGCTTGGACGGCCGGGTCTCGGATCGCGGCGGCAACCTTTCGTTCGAACTCCTCCTGAATACGTCTTTTATGCCGGGGAAAGATTGCGCCCTGGTAACTTCCTGCCCTTCGACGTAGCCCGTCCACTGGACAGGCACCAGTTCGCCATTCACCGTCAGCAGGTCCCTTCCCAGATACATCTCTAGCGAACCTGCCTTCCCGTTAACATTCATGCGCACCGGGGAATCGCTCTGCGGCCCGAGCGTTGGGTAGTCGACTAGCAATGGAAGATCGGGATAGTGCAGGATGCGGTAGCTCTCCGGTGCATCGCATTTGAGTTTCAGCCCGCCGCCTACGGCAGTGTGCGGGCCAGATGCCGGGCCTTTCGGGACTGCCTGGATGACGCCGACGGCGACCTCCAAGGCGGGCTGTTCCGTCGAGCCCGGCTGGAGGCCAAGTACCGGCCCGCCGGAAAGCCCGTGAGGGTCTGCTGGGTCCACGGCGGCGAACGACGGGCCGAACAGCTTCAGGCACGTGACATCCCCGAGCTGTGCGGCTACGGCGTGAACTTGGCACCCGTAGACGTCGCAGTCGCAGCTGGGCGCGGTCATAGGGAAACCGGCGACCCGAACCTGCTCCCAGATATCCACCCGGGTGCCCAGCGAGATGACAGCACCAGTCAAGATGGCGCTCGCCTCACCATCGGTCAGGTTCGCATCGCCTAGCCGACCGCCGTCCAGACGCAGGACGGCAACATCCAGTGGCTCGTGAATGCTGCTGGTCTCTACTGGGATGTAGGCATAATGCCGCGGCTTCGAGGTGTCGTGTCCCCGCAACCGGAACCACAGCGGGCCATCGTGAATCCCGCGAACGCAATGCCAGGCTGTGAGCAGGTGACGCTCGCTTATCGCGAACGCGGTCCGGCGTACTTCGCCCATAATGGCGGGCGAGATCTCGGCTTCCATCCGGATCACTCGCTCGGTAGCCGTAAGGAGGCGGCCCACTCTCGGGTCAGTCACCCGTGCCGCTGCGCGCGGCGCCGTACCGGCGTGAAAATAGCCGATGGTACCGCCCGTGACGTCGTTTCATCCTTGGTCGCGGTGGAGGCCGCGGGTCAGTCTGACGCCGGGAGCCGGAACCCTAGGGGCTGTTGATTGTCGCTTCGAGCACGCGGGCTAGCTTCTGCCGCACGCCCCCGGTTCCCCGGGCGGTACCACCTCGCAGGCTAGCGCGCTCCAGCGCCGGCCGTCCATGAAGGGAAGAGGTGAAAGGCCGGTGGAAGAGGTCACCGACGAGCCGCTGTACCGGGACCGGGTCTGCGGCATCGACATCGGCAAGGCCGAGATGCACGCCACGATCCGGGTGCCGTCGGATAAGGACCCGGCGCGGCGGGCGTCAGAGACGCGGGGCTTTGCCACGACTAGGCGCGGGGTGCTGGCGCTGGCGGACTGGCTGCGGTCCTGGCAGGTTCCCGCGGTGGTGATGGAGGCCACGTCCACCTACTGGATGGGGCCGTTCTTCCGGCTGGAGGCCGAGGGGTTCGAGTGCGTCCTCGCCGATGCTAGGCAGGTCAAGAACCTGCCCGGCCGGCCCAAGCGGGACCCGTCGGATTCCAGCTGGCTGGCGCAGTGCTTCGAGCGCGGCGCGGTCCGGCCGTGCTTCGTCGCCACGAAGGAGTTCCGGGTCATCCGGCTGCACACCCGCTACCGCCGGGACCTCATCAATGAGCGCAGCCGGGAGAAGAACCGGGCCGAGAAGCTGCTGGAAACCGCCGCGATCAAATTGTCATCGGTCATCACGGACCTGCATGGCATCACCGGCCGGGACATCATGGAGCACCTCATCGCCGGGGAGCGGGACCCGAAGGTCCTCGCGCAGCTGGCCCGCGCCCGGGCCCGGGCCAAGATCACCGAACTGCAGCACGCCCTGGAAGGCGCGGAGTTCTTCACCGGTCACCACGCGCGCCTGCTCAAGACCATGCTGGAGCGCATCGACCAGATCGACGCCCAGATCAGCGACCTCACCGCCGTGATCGAGGAACTCCTGGCCCCGTATGAACAGCAGCTGGCCCAGGCCGAGTCGATGCCGGGGTGGGGGCGGCGCTCCGCCGAGGACGCCGTCGCAGAAACCGGCGTCGACATGACCAGGTTCACCACCGGGGGTCACCTGGTGTCCTGGGCCGGGCGCGCCCCGCTGGACCACCAGTCCGGCAAGCGCAAAGGCCAGGCCCGGCACAAGAAGGGCAACACCTACCTGGGCGGCGTCCTCGGCGAGACCGCCGTCTGCGCCGGGAGAACCCAGACCCGCGAGGGCGCCCGCTATCGCAAACTCGCCCGCAGCCGCGGCAAGAACAAGGCATGCGTGGCCGTCGGCAACACCCAGCTGAAGGTCTACCACCAGCTGCTATCCAACCCCGGCATGCGGTATCAGGACCTCGGCCCCGACTACTACGAGCGCCGCGCCCAGAACCGCCGCAAGATCGGCTACCACGTCCGCGAACTCGAAGCACTCGGCCTCGAAGTCACACTCTGCCGCATCCCCGGACCAGACCCCGGACCCGGCCAGGCAGCCACCCCGGCCGCCTGACCCCAACCGCAGTCACCGGCGGGCCACCGAGCCGGCTCCGCCGGCGCTGCCGCGCGCCCGGCTGAGGCCCATTTTCGGGCTAGCCTCGACCATGCCTGACACGTCCGCTGCGGTCAGTCACCGGATCTGGCCGCGCCATCCGCAGGGCGGCAACGACTCAGCGTGATCGTCACCGTGGCGCTCGATGTCGCCTGCGAGGTAAACAGAGCCTGCACGCCAGCGGCCAGGGTAACGCCGAAGGACACCTCCACGGACTCCAGCCCGAGCAATCCCGTAGCCGGCTGTTCCGGCGCCTGACGCTCGATCGCCCTGGCGATATGCTGCGCCGCGATTCCGATCTGGCTTGCAATGGCCTCAGCTGCAGCACGGACGGCATCCTCGCCCTTCTCGACTACCACCGAACCCCGGTCCGCCCAGCGCCGCCCCCAGCCACCGCCGGAGGCTTCCTCGTACCCCGGCGCGCGGTCAGCGGTACCGTGGTCATCCCCGTCAAGCGGCAGCTGCTGAATCGCCACCCCTACCTCAAAGGCGGTGGCTGGTGCCGGACCCGCGTCATAGCTGGCCATAATCCATAATCCCCCCCAAAGGATTGAATCGAGCGACGCAAGGATAAACCCCCGATCATAGGAAACATATGCATACAGGGGAAGTCCTCAAAATCGTGACCTGCGTGCCTTGTGAGCGTAAAGGTTCCTAGGGTGCGTGCCCACGCTGGAGACAGCTGAAGTCGGGCTAGTGATTATGCCTGTCAGGCCCATCCGCTAACCTCGGGCTGCTCACCATCTGGTGGCCGCCCAGCTTCGGGCTCGGCGTCTACCCTGTTTCCGGGGTCGGGCTCAGGTGCAGCCTCGGCTTCTGGCTCGGTTCCCAGGATCAGCGCTGTGAGATCGATCTTGATGGGCGGTTGGTCGGCAGCGACGGACGCTTCCCAAGCGCACAATGCCTTATGCCCTGGCATCTCTTCGACGGCCCATGCGGCCATCTGGGCAGCGGCGCTTTCTTGCCCAGCATCGAGCAACATGTGTGTGACCATCACCATCAGCACCGCGTCCAGTGCGGGCGGAAGTGATTGCGCAGACTTCTTGGTCGCTCGCTCCTGTCGGCGGCTGCTGGCCAACGCGACCCACTGGTCGTGCGACCAAACGGGCAGGTCACCAGTGAGCAGTCCTGCTGCGAATGCGGTCACCGATGGCGCCATGAGCGCTTTCTCGTACTTCGCGAGAAACGCGGGGGCGCCGCTGCGGTGATTTTCGGGCGGCAGATTTCGGTGCCACAAGAAGTACAGCGCGACCATGGCTGTCCCGGCGGGGGATGCAGCCATGCTGGGTGCGAGGGTCTCGATACGTCCGAGCACGCCGTTCATGTCGGCCACACCCACAGCGCGGCTAGCCTTTACATCATTCAGGTGCCTGATGAACCCGTCGAGGTAGAGGGCCGCGGTGTCCTTGTTTAGGCCCTCTGGCCGCCAGATCCAGTACTGCGGCGCTAGTTCGGCCTTCATCTGGCCAGGAATGGCCGCCCGCCAGTTGAAGGTGGCGTCTGTCCCGGTGGGCGCGGACGCGACATAGGAATGAACGACATGACGGGCGAGCCGTGATAGCCCTTCCAGGGAGAGCATCAATCCGACCCCTGGCGGCGACTCCGTATCGGCGCCGCCGGTAAACACCCAGGCTTCGGGCGGGAGATCTGTGAGGGCATGCACATTGCGGGACCGGATGTCATAGGCGAGGTCCACCGCTCGCCGTAGATCGGCGCCGCGGATCGGCCGGATCGCATCGGTGGCTTCTTCGCGGTAGAACGCTGGCGAAACGTTGGCCAGAATGAATTCGATGAAACGCATTCTCGCGCCGGCGTATTCGGCCTCGATGACCGCTTGCCGGACCTTGCCTGCGGTGCTTTCGTCGGAGCCTTCGAGGGCCGTGTCTATGAGCTTGCGCTTCCGTCCGTCGACGTTCTGCCATGTCGGCACCGGGATGGCCTGATCCATGGCCGATAGTGACTCAAGGGCTGCAACGATGTCGGTGTAGGCGATGGTCGGGTCGTCGGCGACTTTCTGCCACGCGCGCACGATGCGCCGGATGGCCTTCATGGTGGCCTCGAACTCCGGCCTCTGCAATGCCAGCAGCGTGGTCATGAACCCGCGCACGCCCTCGATCTCGGCATCTGTCACGATCAGCAGCTGGTCAAACGTGCCGCGGAGTTGTCTTGATACTGATGACCGGCGGTCCGCAGGCGAGGCAGGGACAAGGCGGTGCACGAGATCGTGATCACGGCTGAAGACCGCGTTGAGCGCAAAGGACAGGACATCGGCAAGGTCATCGATGAGTTCGGTGCCGCTGGTCGCGATCAAGATATCGTCTCTGCCATCTGGAAGTTCTGCCTCCAGGTGCTCAGTGACCGAGACGGTGACCGTCGACACTCGCGGGAACCCGGTCGACGGAAGGAGCTTGCCGACCGGCAGTTCAATCTCGTCGCCGCGGAGGAACCCGCGGTTGGTATACAGCACGGCACGGTGCACCGTGGAATTCAGGCGTACACCTGGACGGAAGTACATTCCGGTGACGATCTGCAGCATCGGCGTTCCACCTCTTGCGTCGAGGTTACGGGCCAACGCGCGCCCTCGGCCCGCCCTCGGCCGCACTATCGCTGGGTGTCTGCAGCCTCAAACAGGCCAGCCTGTCAGTCACTCCGGGGGCGCCAGGGGCGATCAGCAGAATGACGAAGCGCGGCCTAATAACGCTGCCGAGCGCGTCGTCGCAGTCTCCGGCCAGGGCCTGACCGGTAGTACAGGGACAACACACTCCGAGTCCGAAACAGTCCGACACGCCGATAACACAGACAAACGGACAAGATGACACTTCCCGGCACATGTCAGCACTCTCCGGTGGGCTGCTCCCGTACGGATCTGGACGCCCCTATGCAGTTACGACGGGTGCTTCAGGCTATAGCAGGCGTGTGATCATAAGTACGACAGACCCTGACCACACACACATCACCTGCACCGTAGTCCCTACGGATGACCTGCGTTTACGCTGGTCATCGGACAGATTCGGCACTGCTTTAACACGAGTGCCGGGATGTGCCGCGGAATGCCGTTCCGTCCGTGGGGGAACCTGTGGGACGAGCCCGAACGCGGATTTGTGGGATTTTTGTGGGGGCGCTGCCCTGCTCCGTTGCTCTCGGAGGTCTTGCGGCTGAGCGGTACCTGATGGCCGAAAGTGCTCACACGCCCGTCCCCTTGCCGACTGCCAGCGTCACTTCGGGGACGCCGAGACCTTTCATGGCTGTGAGTAGCTGAGGGTATGCGTGCTCCCAGGGGATGCGCTCTTGCTCAAGGAGCAGTCCGGTATCGTGCGTGGCCGCGTAGTCGGCTAGGTGGTCGTAGAGTTCTCGTTCGCTCGCGGTGAGGCGCGGAACCGAGACGCGCTGGGGGCCTGCGCCCTCGGTCGCGAGATGGCGGAAGCGATCGAGGGTCGCTGTGTCCATCATCACGGTCGTGGCGGGGATCCCGTATCCGCGGAGGTCGCTGACAAACTGCAGCCCCGGGGCGTCGATGTCGCCCCAGTAGACGACTGCGCCTGCGTCTTGTACCCAGGTAATGCGTGCGTAGTTCGCAACGCTCAGGCCCTGCCCGTGCAGGACGACGGTTCCGGGGTGGTCGTCCGTGATGGCGTAGCCGGTTTCCTTGTTCTCCAGGATCACTACGGTGTCGGGACGTTCCCTCCACTCGTTCAGGTCGTCGGCGCTCGCTGCGAGGTGGCGCATTCCGGCCAGCTGGGTGCGTAGGGCGGGATCGAGGACCGTCACTTGGATGAGTTCCGGGGGAACCCGCAAGCCCAGGCGCTCAAGCAAGCGCATCTGGGACTGCCCCACAGGCTGGCCCGCTTCAGGAGAAAGGCCGGGGTCATCGTGTTCGAGCAGGGCGAGAACTAGCTGAGCGTGCCTGGATAGCCACTTGGTCCCGATGCCTTCGATGGGAAGCTGCCGCAGCAGCATCCCGGAGGCCGGGTTCGCGCGCAGCCAGGTTACGGCGCCGACCAGCCGCTGGTAGTCGCCCTCGTCCAGGTCGGTGATGCGGCGGATAACGCCGGTGAAACGTGCACCAGGGAAGGCGCGTTCGAGCATGGTAAGCCTGTGCCCGCAGCGCTCCCAGGTCTGACCGGTGTCCGGATGAACGGCTGCGACATCGTGCGGGCGACGCAGAAGGAGGGCCTTCGGCATGTCGTGCGTTCCGGTGGGAAACCGCATGCTGGCGTACTCGATCTCCCCGGGTCCTGAGTAGGCGCGCCACTCGTCTGCCCAGGCGTGGCAGGTCACGGGGTCCGCTGACCGCTGCGCGGTTGTCGGAGGGCCGAGCGGGACGCGGAGGGGCCATGTGCCCTGCCCTCGGGCCCAGGCCGGGTAATCGCGGTTGAAGCGGTCGGACAGGGAGCTGATGACCTCCTCAGGCCGTCGCACGCAAGTCTCCGTCGGATTCGTTGATTCGCCGGGCCGCGAGTTCGCCGAAGGTCGCTGACGCCGCGTTTGAGTGGGCGCCGTCAGCGGTAAGCCGCTTTTCCACGAGGATGGCCTGCCCGATGTAAGGCTCGACGATCCCGGACAGGCGGATCGGCGCGGCGATAAGCAACTGGAAGCCGAACTCGTCGAACGCCGCCAGGGCCTGGGCGGAGAACGTCTCATCGGACTTGCTGAACGCCTCGTCGAGCATCAGCGGGGCGAAACGGGGCCTGCCATCGGACTCGTCAGCGAGGTTGTAGCTGAGTGCGGCCGAGAGGCAGAACGCCACGAGTTTTTCCTGCTCGCCGCCCGAGTTGGACGCGGTGTTGCGGTAGGTGTGGACAGTGGTCCCAGTGGCGTCCTCTTCCCGGCCGTAGAACGTGAAGCTGTCGCGGACGTCCAGGACGCTGGCGCGCCAGCGTCGGCTGATGAGGTCATCGGCGGTGAAGCGCCCCATCAGGTCGCGTACCCGCTGGAACTGTGCCAGTGACGCCTTCGCTTCGCGGCGCGCGGCCGGGGCGTTGCTCAGCAGGAGGTCTACCCTCTTGCGGAAGTCCCTGACCTCCTCGGACGGGTTGGCCTTGTAGGCGATCAGGAGGTACGTGCCGACGTTGAACGACACTCGCCGGAGTCCCTTGTTGACCATGTCCACGCGGGCCTGGATCTCGGTGGAGGCTTTCTCGATGCTGCGCTGTAGCACCCCGATCGAGGGGACCATGTCCTCGCTGATCATCTGCTGGAAGCGGGTCATCGCCTCGGGCAGCCGCCGTTGGGCGATCTCCTGGTGCAGGGCTGCGAAGTCAGCGCCGCAGCGGTCAACGTCACCGCTGGTGTCCGGTGCCGAGTCAGGCCATTCCTCCAGGAACCGCTCGATGGCGCTCTTCATCTTCTGATGCGCGAGTCGGCGCTCCGCTTCGGCGCTCGCCCTGCAGCGCTCCAGTTCCTTGCGGAAGGTCGGGCCGAACATGCCCATCGTCTCCGGCGAGGGCGTCATGCTGGTGCTCGCGTAGGTGGCATCCAGGAACGATCTCTGCTTGTCGTCGCTGACCATGTGCGGCTTGCGCTGCTCCTGCTCGTATGTCGTGGCAAGTGCCTCGCGCCGCTCGCTCAGGTCCTTGATCTTGCTGCCGACGGCTGCGGTCGCTTCTGCGGCGTCCTTCCACTGCTGCTTGGCCTCGGAGCACAGTCTTTCGAGCCGCTGCAGGTTCACGTTGGCGGCCTTGGCCTCCTCGATGCGAGCCGCGAGGCGGTCGCGCGCTTGCGCGGCGCTCCAGTGGTCAAGCCGCGTCCAGCTCGTATAGCCCTCCACCTTGCCCGCAGCGCCGATGACGGCTTCAAGGTCGCCGTACCGGGCATCCAGCTCACTGGCCTTGCCGAGTGCTTCTTTCTTCGCTGACGCCAGCCGGGTCGCCTCGGCTTCCAGCGCGGCGCGCTTTTCTGCGGGGTCCGACCCGAGGATGTAGCTAGACGGGCTGGTCACCTCGGGGCGGTCGTCCTTACGGTAGTAACCCCCGGGCACCTTCACCGTCCCGCGCACCGTGACGGCTATCCGGTGCTGTTCAAGGTCACGCGCGGTCTCGACGCAGACATGGTCGAACCTCCTGGCAAGCTGGGCGGCTAGCCACGTCCCGCAGGGATGGCCAGTATCGACAGTCAGCTTCCCGGCCAGGACGTCGGGGCTTGACCGCGGCTGGTGGGCGGAGGCCAGGGTCACGATGCTGTACTCGACAAGGCCGCGCATGTCGTGAGTGTCGATGTAACCGCTGACTGCTTCCCTATACCGCTCGGGGACCAACAGGCGCATCCCGAAGCTGTGCAGGACTTTCTCCGCCGCAGGGCGCCATCGCTCCTCGCCTACGGCGATGTCAATCAGCTCTGCGGCATACGGCAGCTCGCCCAACGGGACATTCGCGCCCTGAGCGATCAGTTCCCGGCGCAGGGCCGCCTTCGGCGGGATGAGCGTCGTAGCGGACTGGAGGGCAATGAGCTCGGCGGCTTTAGCCTCGTGCAGTTGCCTCGCCTGCTCAGCAGCGCCGAAGGCGGACGCCCTGAGCGGGCCGATTTCGGCCTTGGAAGCGTTAGCGTCCCGCAAGATCGCAGGCAGGGCCGCCCGCAAGGCGGCGAAGCCCTCCTCGTCAGCCGGCATCGCGCGTCCAAGGCGGGCGACCTCGCCGCCGTACGCCTGGTAGGCGGCGGCCCGGGTCGACGCCTCGGCCATCGCCGATTCCAGCTGAAGCTGGAGATTCTGGAGCGGCTGCCCTTCGGCGCTCAGTTGCCCCAGCAGCGACTCGTACTCTCCGAATAGCTGGCCTTCCTCTTCCTCTCGTTCGCCGCGCTCGGCGTTCAGCTTCGTGACTTCCGCACCGATGCGGTCAAGCTCCTCGTCGAGGACCCTTAGGTGAACTTCGCGCAGGTAGTGCTCCGTTGGGGTGCCCATGACGGTTTCGGTGAGCAGGCGCGTCTGGCCTGCCTCCTCATAGGTAACCCAGCTGGCAGGGACGTCCCGGAGTACCTGGTCCTGCCGGTGTGCGCGGTAGGCCGTCTCGTATGCCTCGTTGAGCGGGGTGAAGGCTGCCAGCATCTTCTGGGCGGCGGCGAAGGTGTCGGGCTCGTCCAGCATGTTGTCGCGGATGAAGAGGTTGAGGTCGCCGACGTTCTTCATCGCCTTGGCTTTGCCGAGCAGCGACAGCGCGGTCTTGGACGTGCCGAGGCCGATCCGCTTAGACAGCTCGCGTACGTACGCCGTAGGGCCGTCGGCGTTCTCCGGCGGGTAGGCGGCCCTCAGCCAGCGAGTGTCGAAGCCCCGTGATGCCCACTCATTCAGGACGGTCAGGTCAAAGGCGCCCTCGTACACGTGATAAATGCTCTTCAGTGACCCGTTGTCGGTTTCCGCCCCGGTGAACCAGCGGACGACCACTCCTGTGATCACCGTGCCGAGCCCGTTGTCGTACGTCCCGGCAATGGCCGACCAGGTCGGCTTGCCGCCGCGCAGGTACTGCACCTTGGACTGCTCGTGCTCGTCGTCAGTCTCTGACCAGGCACCGCGCACGTAGTCGGTGATGGTTCGGGTGCCCTGCTTGGCGCCGCGGGCGGTTATGTCCGCGGAGGCGTTGAGCCGCTGGTCGTAAGAAGGAAGCAGGACGACCGAGTGGGCGTCCATCAGTGTGGATTTCCCGGACCCGGACGGGCCGGTGAACAGCACGCCGCGCTCGTCGATGAGGAAGTCCTTGTAGCCGCAGAAGGTGCCCCAATTGACGACCTGGAGGCGAGTGATGCGGAACTGCCCGAGGTGGACACTGCGTTGCGGGCTTGACTCAGGCACGGTCGTCTTCTCCCGGTTCCATGTCGGCATCGTCGTCGGCTCCCGGGACGTCTCCTCGGGCGATGGCCCTGTAGCGCTCCTCTAGCACGGTGACCTGCTCCGCGGTGAGGATGGCGGTGATCACCCCGTAGATGACGTAGCGACTGGTGCCCTTGACAGGCTTGATGATCCAGGCCTCATCGAGCGCCTTGATAGCCGACTGGATCTTCCGCTGGAACCCGGCCTCATCGGTGTCGTCCGCCCTTTTGTAGGCCATCATGTGGTCGATCATGTCTGCGGTGTCCACCACCGGGTCGTCAGGGGACACCACGTACTGGCTATACAGGTATAGCGCCAGTGCGCTCGCCGCCAGGCTGAGCGTCCTGGTGCGCAGGATGACGCGGCTCCGGGGGCTCGGGTCGTCGGCCTGGCGGGTGAACGCGTACCCGAACTCCCGATTCACCTCCAGGGCCAGGCCGAGCTCGGACAGGCGGCTGCGCAGCTCCCGCTCGTACTGCAAGACGACCGGCCAGTTCTTCCCCGACTGCGAACTGACATGGGGGGCGGCGACCAGTTCCTGCAGCGCCCAGCAGATCTCGGGGGGCAGCTCGCTCGTGTCGCCGTGGAACCGGGGCTGACGATCGCGGCCTTCCACGAGCGTCCCCACACTTGCACCGTTGGCTGAGGCAAAGACTTCGGAGGGGTCGAATTGAACCGGACCCGCTTCGGTGGGAGCGGCCCCTGCGACCAGGGCGTCGTCGAATACCTCGCTGAATGAGGGCTGTCCTGGGTCAGGCACTGGCGATGCCCTCCATGGTCGCGGGATGGCGGATTAGCTGCGGGGCATGGCGCGCCGGGCGGGCCGCAACGGGGATTTCTTCACCGAACACCAGGTAAGGGACCGATATCTCGCGGGGGCCGCGGCTCGTGTGCGCCGCCACCGTGACATGGTCGGTGTCATCGACGTCGCCATACCGGGTGGCCAGGGCCCAGATCCCGATGATGTCGCCGGTGCGGGGCTGGTGAAGCTGGCTGAGTACCTCTGGCAGGGTCGCGTAGCCGCCGTGCGCTTCCATCGCCGAGTGCACGGCAGACTGCAGCGCGGTCCAGTCGATGGATTCCCGGCCGGCTAGCGCCGCGGGGTCGATGTCGAACTCGTCGCTGGAGTCCGTGACGGGGTCCGGGAGGACAGCGGTGCCTTGGTCCAGCCGCAGGCGCCCCACGGAGGTCGCGTCCGCTCCGCCCACCGGGACCAGGAACCCGGTATCCCGCCCGGCGTGGGTCTTCTGGAATGCCAGCGCCGCCGACGCCTGCGCCTCGCTGATGCGGGTGCGCATACTGCGGTAGTGCTGTATGTCCCCGCCCCGGACGAAGTTGCTTATCCTGCGGAAAGCCGCACCCCGGGTCTCCTCCACCTCCTGCACGCGCTGCCACATCGCGTCGATGAACCGATCCAGCACGTCCGCCAAGTGCCCGGGCAGCCCGCTGACCCGCGAGACAATCTCCGCGATATCGGATTCAAGCTGTGCCCGCTGCGACGGCGTCGCCACGACCGTCGCGAACGCGCGGAACGCCTGGCCCTCCGGCGACTCCGCGATGACGTCGTGGCCATCGAACATCCGTTGCAGGGACTCGGCGAACTGGGCAGGATCATCGGCGAGGCTCTGCCGCAGCAGCGCGGCGGTATTCGCGTGCATCTGCTCGCCGTACTGAGCGACGTCCCCCGGGATCCGCTCGATGAGATGCCCCAGCGTGGCGACCCTGTCGATAAGACCGGCGTGATTGACCTCGGGCACCTCGCCCGCATCAAGGGCCTCCAGGTGAGCGGCTAGCGCGGCGATCTGCGCTTCCAGCGCCTCACGGCGCGCCGCCGGATCAGGGTTGGCGTCAGTGGCGATCTGCCGGAGCTCCGCCATCACCATCGCCAACGCGGACTCCGTCGCCACCGAGCTCTGCCGCCGCAGGTTGCGCACCTGCCGGACCGCCTGCATAGCGCCGGAAGTGAGCTGGTAACGCTCAACGCGCGTCTGAGGATCAACGCTCCGGTGAACCCATCCCTTCTTCGTCCACCTTGTCAGCAGCGCGTCGGCGTCCGAAGACCACGCCGCCCCCTCGCCTTCCGGCGGAAAATAGCCCCGCAGCAGGGCCGGGAGGTCAGCGTCGATCTCAGCCGTCAAGGTCTGCCCGTCGACAACCTGGCCATCACCAAGGTGTGCCGCCATGAGCGCGAGGTGGAACATCGCGTGCCTTGACTGCAGCAGCGCCATCGTCACGTCAGCCGAGGCGTTGGCCCGGAATTCATGGAGCAGGTGCTCAGCGCTCTTCCCTGCCATCAGCGGCCACCCCGGCCAGCCCTGATTGCGTCACAATGCTTCTCGTTGATCCGTGCCGTGAGCTCCATCCAAGTTCCCCGCAGAGCGATACCGACTTTGCCTGCCGCAAGATGAAGGTACAGCCTGCCTCTGACATTCTCGGTGTGCTGTAGTCGCGGTATTTTCGCGTTTTGCCTGGATATGCAGGATTGAGGATATAAAGCCAGCGTGGTCCGTGCCCGGCGGCAGAGGCCACTTCGGTCATGGGATCTAGGTCGGCGCAGGGTCCTGGGCGGTCTGATCAGCGAGTACGAGCAGGCTGCCTGGCGATCGCCGACCAATTCGCGACGTCGCAGGTCAGCAGGGACCATGACACAGTTCTGGAACCTCAACGCGCTGCCCCACTTGACTATGCCTCGGTTGCTACCGCGGTTCGGTAAGGATGCCGTGGCGGTGGAGAAAGGCCAGGACGCGTTCTTGGTCGGAGGAGGGAATTGCGAGGCCGAGAAGGCGCCGGGCGCGGGTGACGCCGACGTATGCCACCCTCAGCGCCTCCGCGGTATCAGGGTCCGAGGCCGCGTCGTTCAGCCAGGCGGTCAAGGTGAGGTCCGTGACCGGGCCGGCGGGGATGAGCAGCAGGACCGCTTCGGCCTGGTCGCCTTTGGCCTGATGGATGGTGCTCAGCCGTGGCCGGTCCCCGGTTGCGGATGTCGGCGGCAGTCCGGCGATGGCACGCGCGGTGCGGTTCGCGTTTCCCGCGCGGGTAAGCCTGTTCGCGGTCCGTGATGCTCCTGCGGCGGGCGGGTGCTGGCTGAGCACGACTGCAGCGGCGGCTACCCAGGTGCTCATCGGCTGGTCGAGCGAGGGCACGGCGGCGCAGACGCGGTAGAGCAGCCGTTCGAACGCGGCTGGGTCGAGGCCGTTTGCCGTGAGGGTTTCCGCCGGGGTGTGGCCATCGGCGTCGGGGTACCACCAGCGCAGCACGGTACGGGCGAGGATGTCGCGGGCACGGCCACGTACCCGGGCGGCGGTAGCGGGGTATTCGTTCAGGATGCCGATGGCCCAGGCGAGCGCTGCGGCTCTCGGCGATGGTGGTGTGGCCGCGCCGGCGTAGGTTTTGGGGAGGGTGGCCTGGGCGTGGGCCAGGACCAGGCAGTCGCCAGGGCTGATGCCAAGCTTGGCCGCGTAACCGATGAAATCGGCCGTAGCCGCGTCGGGGTTCCCGCTGGGGTAGATGAGCACAGGGTGGGGCGCGTCGTGGTGTTCGGCGACGGCGGTATCGGGGACGCGGCGGGCCGGGTCGCCGCGCAGGGTCGCCGCGACGGCGCAGATGGTCGTCGTGCTGCGCCAGTTATGGGTCAGGTCATGGTGCCCCAGCCGCTCGGCCAGGCTCGCCAGCGCGTGGGTGGCGGCGCCGCGGAAGCCGTAGATGGCCTGGTCAGGATCGGCCACGACGATCAGGGGCAGGCCGAGGTTGTGGAGCCGGTTAAGGATGTACACGTCGGCGGCGGAGCAGTCCTGTGCCTCGTCGACCACCATCTCGGCGTACTTGGCGGTGAGCAGCGTGCCGAGCGCGGCCGCGCGGGTCGCGAGGTTGCGGCAGGCGTGGGCGCGCAGTTCGGCGCCGGTCAGGTACCCGGCGCGTTCGAGGCCGGCGCGGGTGCGGATGGCGCGCTGGGCCCAGCTGGCGGGTAGCACGCCGCGGCGGGCGGCTCCGGTGGGGCGTACCGACCAGGTGCGTGTCTCGGGGTCATAGCCGAAGTCGGCGTCGGCGAGGTGGTAGGCCTGGCCGCAGACGAACGTGGCGAACTTGTCTGGTGCGTCGCGCCAGGATTCCAGCCGCCGCCAGACCCGGTCGGGCGGCAGGAACGGGCGGACCAGGTGCAGCCACAGGAACGTATCCAGGGTCCCGATGAAGTGCGGGTGGCCGGTCAGGTCGAGCCGGTCGGCGGTCATGCAGCGACGGTTGATTTCGGAGGCGGCCACGCGGGTGAACGAGGTGATGGCGCGGCCTTGCCGGACGGGCACGGCACGGGTGAGGTGCCGGTCGACGATCACGCGCGTCTTGCCTGCGCCGGGGCAGGCGATCACGGCGAACGGCGGATCGGCGGCGATCACCAGCTGCTGGGCTGCGCGGGCCTGCGCGCGGACAGCGGCGCGGCCGGGTCTGTTCATGAGCCGGGAGCCGGGTCCGGGTCGGCTGTGAGCCAGCGCAGCGCATCTTGGAGATACCTGGGGACCCGCAGCGGGGCACCGGAGGTCTCGACGGCGTCGAGGAAGTCCTGCGCGAAGTCGCCCTTACGCAGGTCGGCGTCCTTCAGCTTGAGCGCGAATACCGTCGTGCGGTCGCCGGGGGCGGCTGCGTCAACAGCGGCTTTCACGGTCGTCCAGGCCCTCGGCTGCTGAACGGCCCAGGCCGCCCACACCGCATTATCGTTGTCGGCGGCCAGCAGTTCCGGCTCGAGCGTGGTGGGCCCGGCGAACACGGCGGCGTGCCCGGAGGCGCCGAGGCCTTCGATTAGCTGGGTGAGCTCGGTGATGCGGGCCGCGCCTGGGCGGTGCTGGTTCTGGGCGTCCGCGTCGGTGACTACCGCGATCCGCTGGCCGATCCGCTGGCCGCCGGAGGCGGTGAGCAGCACCCGCAGGTACGGGGCGAAGTCCACCCCGTCGATGGGAACCAGCACGGTGCCCACGAACCGGGCCCGCTCGATCGAGTCGGCCGCGAACAAAGTGTCGGCCATGGGCGGCAGCACGAGCGCCTCGGCGATGCCCTCGACCAGCATCACCCTCGGGCTGAACAGCATCGCGCTGCGAGTCGCGTTGAGGTACGGGTTGAGCTTGCGCTGGTCTGCCCGGGACAGCCCGAGTGCCGCGATGTTGATCGCGGCGGTCTGGTACCTGGCCGCGTCCGCGCCGCCGGCCGTGGCCGGATCGGAGTCCCCTCCCGGAGCGGCGGGGACGCGCACGCTAGCTGCGGCCGTGACGGCGGGCGTAGCGGGAACGGCGACAGGCGGCGGCAGTGCGGCGGCTTGCCGTTTCAGAATGACCAGGTCGGCCACGTCGGCGGATGCGGCCAGCGACGGCGCGTGAGTGGTGATCACGACCTGGAGGTAGCCGCGCCACCGGCCTGCCGGCGGCGGCGCGCTCCGGCTGGCCGCGGCCGCATCGCGCAGGTAGTCCAGCAGCAGGGCCTGCAGCGGCGGGTGCAGGTGCGCCTCGGGCTCCTCCACCAGCAGCAGCGTCAGGTCGGCCTCGCTGGCCGCGTCGAGCTGGGCCAGCACGGTTGCGATGAACAGCAGGTTGGCGTAGCCCATCCCGGACTCGGCGATCTCGCGCGGCTCCAGCCCGGCGTCGGCCATCCGGACCCGCAGGGCGCGGGCGAGGGCCTGCACGGACGTGGCGGAAAAACCCAGCCCGGCTGACTGCTCATACGCGCCGCGGGTCAGCCGGGTCAGCCGGGCGGCGATCCGGCCGGTCGCGGCGGTGATGACCGGGTGCGCCTCCACATCGCCGAAGCGGCCGCTCACGAAACCGAGCAGCCGGGTCTCGTCGACCGCAATCCCGTCGGCATCGCGGACGGGTTCCGGGCCGGTGAGCAGGCTGTCCAGGATGACCTGGACCCGCGGGCCGGCGCTGGATCCCAGATCGCGGGCCGCGTCACGCAGCGGCGGGAGGTAGACGTGCCGCAGCCGGTCCCGGCCGCGCGGCAGCGGGTCGCACGGGTCGGCGCCGCTGCCGGCCACCCAGTCGGCCTGACCGCGGATCTGCCCGGCGCCTGGCGGGGTATAGCGCAGCGTGTACAGCAGGCGGTCCAGCTCGGGGCTGGCCGCATGCTGGTAGGCGGCCATGTCCTCGGCCGACCCGGTATAGGTCGCCCGCAGCGCCACCGTCCCGGGGCCCGGTCCGCGGAACACGTCATCGCGGTCGAAATACAGGTTGCGGCGCCCGTCGACCGGGTCGGTCAGCAGCCGCAGTGCGTCGATCACGTTGGACTTGCCGGCGTTGTTCTCCCCGGCGAGCACGCACACGTCGCGGCCCAGGGTGACCGACACCCGTGACAGCGACCGGAAGCCCTCGACGTCAAGCTGGCTCAGGTACACCCGCCCCCTCCTCGTGACCGGTCACACCCAGATGAGCGAGAAGCCCCTCGCCCGGGACGTCGCTGTCCCGGCAGAGGCCAGGACGGCACTGACGCAGTACCGTACGGCCCACACGACGGCTTGTCAAAATAGTTAGGAATATTTTGAGGCAACTTGACGGTGGAGGAGGATGCAGATATTTTCGTGGTCCTGGGATGTGCCGTTGACGGAGGGTGGCGTGGCAGAAGACGCGGTGGCCAACGCCGCGATGCTGATCCTGGCCCGGGAGTCGCGGGGGATAACCCAGGCAGAGCTGGCGGAGGTCATGACGCGGCATTCGGGCGAGACGCCGGTGTCGCAGGGCTATGTCAGCAAGGCCGAGGCGGGGCGGCTGGAGGTCACCGGGCCCCGCCTGTCGCTCTACGCGACCGCGCTGGGCTACCCGGCCGCAGTGCTATGCGCCGATCCCCAGGTCCACGGCGTCGGTGTCGGCCTGGTGCACCACCGCAAGCGGGCCTCGCTAGGTGCGCCGGCACTACGGCGCATCCACGCGGAACTGGCGCTGGCGCGAATGCAGACACGTGGCCTGCTCGCCCTGGCGAGCACCGGGCACCCCCACCGGTTTCACCGGATCGCGGTGGACGACTTCGATACTCCGTCCGACGCGGCCAGCACGCTCCGCCGCGAGTGGGGACTTAAGCCGGGCGCCGTGCCGCAGCTGATCCGCCTCATCGAGGACGCCGGCGGGCTAGTTGCGGTCCGCGACCTCGGCTCGCGAGAACTGGACGCGGTCACCCAGTGGATCGACGGCGACCCGCCGCTATTCCTGGTCAACGCGCACGCGCCCGCTGACCGGTTCAGGTTCAGCCTCGCGCACGAGCTCGGCCACGTGATCATGCACAGCGAGCCGGGCCTCACCGGACTCCAGGAACGGCAGGCCGATGAGTTCGCCAGCGAGTTCCTGATGCCCGCCGAGGCCATCCGGGCCGAGCTGATGCGAGACCGGCTCGACCTGCCGCGCCTGCTCACCCTGAAGCACCAGTGGGGAGTATCCATGGCGGCCCTGCTGCGCCGCGCGTCCACACTCGGTGTCGTCACCGACTGGCACTACCGCAACCTGATGGTCGAGATGTCAGCGCTCGGGTACCGGACCCAGGAACCTAGCGACCTGGAACGCGAGAACCCGCGATTCATCCCGGCACTGGTCACCGGCCTGCGCGACGGCCACGGGTACCACCTCGACCAGCTCGCCGACGCCGCCGGCCTGCTGCCCGAGGAGTTCACGCGCCTCTACCCCGGCAGCGGCGACTCCACCGAAGCTCCCCGCCGGAGGTCAGGCGATGACTGAATCCCCCGCGCTTCCCGCCCCGGACACGCAGTCCACCACGCCCGCCACTGCGGTACTGGCCGGCCGGATCTTTCTGCTGGACGACCCCCGGTACACCCAGCACGTCCCGCCGTTCCTGGCACCCGGCCGCAGCGGGCTCGCCTTGGGCGGCAACGGGAGCAACGCGAAAGCCAAGACCATCTGGAGGCAATCCGCCGTCCCGCTGCTGTCAGACCCGGCCGCTTACCTCGACCAGGTAGCTACGGATGACGAGCCCTTCGCGCTCCCAGGCACCGACGGCGCGCTGTTCGGCAGCGATCTTGACTGGCTGCTGGACGGCCAGCGGCAGTGTCATGCCATAGCGGCCATCACGCCCTCCCGGTACATACAGGCCGGGCACTCGGCCGCCTTCAAGGCTCTGGTCCGCCAGGCCCAGGCGGTCGAACGCGATGACGTCATCGTCGCGGTCCCGGTGGCCCTGCCCTGGCTGACCAAGCAGCAGTACCTGCCGCAGCTGATCGCGGGCCTGCAGCGCATCCGGCACCCCAAGGCCCTCATGTTCGGCGCCCAGAAGAACCCCTTCGACGTTGCCGGGGCCATCCCCAACTTCCGCCGCCTGCTCGCCGAGACCACGAACGTGGGATTGTGGCGCGCCGACGTCCTGGCCGCCTTTGACTGCCTGGCCCACGGCGGCGCCTTCGCCGCTATCGGCGCCGGCGGCTCGTTGCGGCACCTGGTCCCCGCCGATGAGAAGCCCGAAGCCGACAACCCGGTGATACATACCCCAGCCGTGCTGCTGCCGTCGATGCTGCGCTACAGCCAAGGACGGTTCATCGCCAACAAGTACGCGAACATCCCGGCTCCTCGCTGCAGCTGCGTTGTCTGCGGCGGGGCCTCTTTGGATCGCTTCGACAGCCTCAGCGGCGAGGTACGGGCCACCGCCCACGCCCATAACGCCGCGGTATGGACCAGCTGGCTGTCCGGTCTGTTCGGCCACCCCGCGGACAGCGGAAGGCAGCTGTGGTGGCGCGGCTTCTGCACGGCTGCCCTTGACGCACACGAGCACGAGAACGCGCGGCTGCGCCAGAAGGGCGCTTTCAAGCCGTCCCCAGCGCTGAAGAAGCTCGCGACCCTCCCGGTGCCCGCAGAGGCTGAGAGTTACCAGACCACCCGGTAGACGTCCTCCAGGAACCGCCAGCTCGCTGCGGTGAACCTGAGCCGCCGGAACGGCTCGGGCTCGACCAGCACCTCGGCCGACTGCTCATCGACAACGATCACTCCCACACCGTAGAACCCGGCCTGCAGCTGGACATCGGCAAGGTCGGCCGGCCGCCGCCGCAGCACCATCGCCCGGGCACAGAAGGGCGCGAACCGTCCCGCCCCCTCGAGCCCGTCCCGCCAGTTCGACGCCGCGACAAGCGCAAGTTCGACAGTCACGGGCGCCACAGCATGCCGCGTCACCTGGCCGCCGCAGACTGAGACCGCGCCGCGTGAAGCCCGATCCAACGCCGCGCGCTCCCGGCAGGTCAGCGAAGCCAGCGGCACAGAGGCGGCGATCGGCAAGCCGAGCAGCAGTTCCAGGACATCAGCCGACGAGATCGCTCGCGTGCCAGCCCGCCGCCGCCGCGCGTGCTCGCCGTCATCAAACCGGTAGCAGATCAGAGCCTCGGCTCCCATGATCGGCATCAGCGCGTGCCGGACATCTCCGCTCCCGGTGCTAGATGACGCGGCCCGTGCAGCGATGGTAAATACGTCCGCGACCCCTGTCACGACTGGCACTCCGTGTCGTGCTCCTGGCTGAAGCGCGCCCGAAGCAGACGACCCCGACCGCACGGCGCGAACCTCCTCCAACCCACATCGAGCGAGCCCGCATCGATACCGGCCCATTCACTGCCGCACCGTTCATACCCTCTGCTACCCCTGAAAACCACCGTGAGCTGGGAGATCAGCCTCCCGGCGAGCGGACCGGCCGCATGCACACCCTCGCGGCACGCCTTAGCGCCCATGGGCGGCGCGCCGACCTCCCCGCCCGACACCAGCCTCTGGTCAGCTGGCCCAGTGCAAACGCGACGCAAGCCCGGCATAATCACGCCGCCGTCCCTGTGGGACCCGTGCTCTGCCGCGCCCGCGCATGCAGCTCATCAAGACTCAAACCGAGGGCTTCGGCCAGACGGGCAATCGTCAGGAACGCCGGCGTGGCCACACGGCCGCCTTCCAGGCTCCGGACCGTGTCGATGGCCACGGACGACTCGCGCGCAAGATCCGGTGCCGATCGTCCCCGCTCCCGGCGCTGGGCCGCGATGAGAAGGCCCAGCTGTCTGCCATGCTCCCGGTCTCCGGCTGATGCCGTCCTGCGAGACATGACGATAAGAATACATGTATTTTAATACACTCACACAATCGCAGGCTGGCACTGAGTACAGCGGAATGCTCGGGACCAGCCGGGTGCACCATGGCCAGCAGCTCGCGTGAGAGCGGTTCGCGCTCGCCTGTCTCCTGGTCGGTTACCGAGGTCCATCTGTCAATGCCGCATCATCAGCGCATCGCAATCGTGCGGTAGGCGAGGCGCTGACTGAGTGCAGGCGCTTGCGGATCGGCGGGCAGCCGGCCAGTGCCTACGGCGGCGACACGTACTGACGCAACCTAGCCGTCGCCGTGGCGGTGTGTGCCGAAGTAGAAGCCGAGCACTGTTCCTGCGATGCCAACCATAGGGGTGATGATCGCGGCTGTGGCTGCCGGCAGCGAGTTCGCGGGTATTCGCCCGGCCACGTAGGCGATAGTCAGGATCAGCGTCTCGGCGATGACTGCGGCGATGATGACGAACGCTACCCACGTCCGGACGAATTCGTGCTGGCGTGCTGGGTTGAACGGTGTTACTGCGACGAGGGACTGGTCCTTGGGTGGCGCCTCGGTCACCGTCAGATCAATGTCCTGCCCCTCGTCGCCTGCTGTCACCTCAGCAACTCAATCTGCCGGGTGTCTCCGCCGTGGCCACGGATCAGGACCTTCTCGCCGTCATGGGTGGCGCGGTTGACAAGCTTGCCGACGGCTATTGACCGGCGCAGGGCGTCGGTCATGGTGATGCCGTCCTCGTCGGCCTGGCGGCGCAGTTCGTCAACGTCATCCTGGGTGAGGTTGACGGTAACTTTCCTCGTGGGCTTAGCCATCGCGGGCTCCCTCCGTCCGTACCGCTCGCGATACAGATATTGACCATACCCCGTACGGCTTTATTCCGTACAGGGGCCGGGCACGTGAGAGCCCTGACACCGTGGTGACCGGCAGGGCTCTTGCATTCGGTCTTCAGGGCGAAGATGGCCTCACGCCGCCTGCGCGCTGCGTGGCCTGCTGAACGACGCGCGTCTGCATCGAGCGCCGGCCTGCCGGTTCTTATGTAAGGAGACGACCGGCGGCCTGCTTTCATGCTCGACGCCTGCCTTGCCGCGTCCCTGCAGCGTCTTTCGCAACTTCGGGAGTCAGGGACTACCTTAAGAGTGGTTGACGTCGCTGCGCGGTCCTCCCGGCGCGAGAGGGTGGGGCTCACCGGTCAGGACGGCGAGCGCGGTTGCGACCTCGGGCAGCCCGGCGCGAACGTAGGTACCGGTCGAGGACATGGCGCGTGCGCCCCTGCTGGCGTCCTGATGGCCGGCGTACGCTTGCGCGACGGCGAAACCGAAGCGGCGCTCGACCCACGTCAAGATGGTGTGCCGCACCCAGTGCATGCTGACCTGCTGGGTCCTCACCCACGGCAGGTGCTCGCCAAGGCGGTCCCAGAGGTAGTCGTACCGGCGAGGGGTGATCGGCTTGCCTGTCGCGTACCGCAGAAGACGCTCTCCTGAGTCCAGGCCGCCTCTGCTTTCCGCGTGTGCGAGCAGATGGGCCATCAGCGTCGGTGAAACCGGCTGCCAGCGCTCCGTCCCACCCTTCTCGTGCAGCCGGATCAGGCACTGCTCGGGATCGAGATCTTCCGGGGTAAGCGAGAGCGCGCCGCCACGTCGACAGGCCGTCTCGACGTGGAGCCGGATGACCAGAGAGTCAAGGGCTGGGTCATTGCCCGTGGACGCAGCAACGGCGGTGATTTCGGACAGTCGGCCATCGGGCAGGGCCATGCGAGCGCTGGGCAACCTGCGCGGCTTGGGTACGTGCGCTGCCGGGTTCTCAGCCTCGGACAGGAGACGGTCGGCGACCGCCCGGTTGTACATGCACCGTAGGGCGCCGATCAGGTGCTCTGCGGCACCGCGTCCACCGCGGGCGTTCCGGCGCGGAACGACGTTCGCCCTGACGTCCTCGGTAAGTTGACTGATCTCCAGGGGAGACACCGAGGTGATAAGTCTCGGTCCCCACGCCTCGACCACGCGGTTCCAGTAGGTGCTGTAGACGCGGCGTGTCCCGATGCTGACTGCTTGCGAGACCCGGGGAATGTAATCGGCGAAAGTCGGGATCTCCGATGGCCTGCCGGGATCTTGCAGCAGGTCAGCCGGGTCGATGCCCATCTTCTCCAGGAGCAGGCGGGCAGCGGCGATATCGCTGGTCGATATGGCGGAGTGCTCTTTGTGATTCATTGCGGTATTCAGCTTCACGCTAGGCCGAGTGGTAGTGGGAGATCATCTCGTCCAGGGCGGACAGCGGATACACGATCACGAGACCGTAGTCCGGTGCCGCAGCGATTAGAACATGGTCCCCAGGCTTGATGCCGTGAGGTCGGCGCACATGCGACGGGATGATGATGCACGGCCTTTGCGGAACGGAGAAAAGGCCGTCGGACGCCGCGCGGATGACGATCGTCCGCGGGGTCAGTATTACGTCGAGGTTGCTGCCCGGGCGCCAGTGCAGCGCGTTGATGATGTCGTTGCTGGCGACCCGGCCGGAGCCGTCGACGCGCCCGATGTCATAAAGCATGGTGGCGTCGCGCGGCAGGTGGTGAAGGCCGGTCAGCGGCAGCGAGCTTACGGGCTGCGAGGCTGCCGGGTGTGCTGCCGGGAGCATGAGGGAGGCGACAACCCCCCGCGCGGTTGTCTGGAGCCGACTGGTCAGTGAAGGACCGCTCCGGTCCGGAATCTTGACCTGGTTAGACGACTCTGCGGTCTGCTGCGGCAGGCCCCGCTTGCTGCCTTGTGGATTGCGCGCAACCATCGCTGGTCTCCTTGTTCAGCGCCTGCGACCGGGCGCCCCAGCGAGCGCCGTTTTGCGGACATCCAGCCGTGTACGGGCAAGGGTTCTGCTCATACGCGGTCGGCTCACTCACCGGGTGTTTCCCCTTTCTGCGGCGCGCGGACGTGCCTTTCCTTTGCGTGAAGTGCGTGGCAGCAGGCCGCGCACGCAGTGGCTATTCGGTTTTGCTTTGCGGGGCCGGTCAGCTCTTGCCGGCAGCTCATGACCTGCTCCGGATTGCTGGCGGCCCGGATGGCTCCACGAGTGGTCCGTCTGCGCGCCCGGCTGCCTGAGTCCGGGGGCCAGCGGTGTTGTCCGCGCCGACGCCGGCGCCGGGCGTGCTGCCATTGCTCAGGACGTTCAGGATAGACAGGACGGCGACGCGATAGCGGTTGCCGATCTTGAGGATGCGGATGCCGGCCTGCTCCCATTCCCCGGTGTGCGCCATCTGGTACGACCGCCAGCTGCTTAGGCCGAAGATGTCGCCGAGGGTACGCAGGTCGGTGGTGGCGCCGAGGGCGCGGATCGCTTCGGGGGTCCACTGGCTGGTCATCGGGTTCTCTCCTGGGGGTGTTGTTCTGCTTCGCTGGTTCCGGTCATCAGATGCGCCGCCGGGGGCGGTGCCCAGGGCCATGGCGTGGGCTGACCCGTGCCGGGCTGGCTGCGTTCGGGGATGCGGGCGTTTCGGCTTGCGGGGATGGAAGCGGCTGCGAGGGGAAGCTGCTGGACGCGATGCGGGCGGGGGAGCCAGCGGTGGCCGGGCCGTGCTGGTTTGCCTGCTTGCAGGCGTCGGCGTAGGCGATGACGAGCGATACCCGCGCGCTGAGCAGCGCGGTGGCGTCGCCATTGATGTCTAGATCGCAGTACGGTTCCTCCGCCCCGGCAGATGAGCCCGGCACGGCGGTCCTGGCCCATATGCAGAGTTCGTCCGCGGTACCGCGGATCTGGTGGAAGCGGAGCCCGGAGAACTGGTCGCCAAGATGCCGCACTCGGCACAGCACCTGGGACGGCCGCTCATAATCTCGTTCCGGGTCGGCTCCGGCGTGCAGAGAGCTGACCTGCCAGAGGGCTGTCTGGGCGCAGGCGGCGACGGCCCCCAGCGCAGCGACGGCGCGCTGGCTGCTGGCGCGGAAGCTGGCCATCCGGTCTTCGGGCGTGCGGTCCTCGGTCATGAGACCTCCCCGGCGCCCAGCCAGCGGTTGCCGGGCGGCGGACGGCTAGTGCTGTCGTCGCGGGCAGGGTCAGCGGCGGGCTCCTCGATGGCTGCGGACAGGTCCGAGATGGCCTCGGCGAGGCTGGCGACCGCGGCCTGGAGGCCGATGGCGGTGCGGCGGGGCGCGTAGGTGACCAGGCCGAGCGTCGCGGCGGACACGAGCCCGGCCGCCGTGATGAAAGCCCGGATGGTGGCGTCGCGGTAGTCGCTGCTGCCCGAGGGCTGCCGCCAGGCTGGGATAACGTTGCGCGCGGCGTGGCACAAGGCGGCGCCGGGCTCGTCGGGGTCGGGCAGCGGGCCGAGCCCCTCGAAGGCCAGCACGCCGTCCAGGCAGTTCCACGCGTCGAGGAACCGGCGGGCTCCCGCGGTCACGTGCCGGGCGAACTCCCGCGGCACCGGTCCGGCCGACCTGCCCAAAACCTGCCAGGCGGCCAGGCCGCGGGCGGCGATGCCGAGGTCGCGCAGGGTGGAGTAGATCTGGCTGACCGCGCGCTGGTGCCGGGCCAGGTCCATGGGCTGCGCCCAGGCGCGGGCGGCGGCCCCGGCGGCGTCGGCGAGCGCCTGGGCTGCCGCGGCGGGCTGCTGCGGCTGCGGCAGGGACGAAGAATGATGGGTGCTGGTCATGAGTATGCCTTCCGAGCTGGGACTGGTGGTCATGGCGCGGTTGCGAGGTCGGCGGGGCGGGTGGCGACGACGGCGCTGGCCAGGTCCACGGGGTCGATCTGGACGTCCTCGCCGGTCTGCGAGGCGTTGCTGCCGCCCTGGGCGGCGTATTTCGCGGCCCAGGACATGACTTCGCTGACGTACCAGTCGGCGTGGTTGTAGGCGAAGATCGCGTTCTCGATGCCGGACGCGCTGCCGCCGCGGGCGCCGTTGGCGCACAGCATGGCGGCGGCGGTGTAAACGGCGTCGGCCGGGTCGTAGGGGGACAGCGGCTGGTCGGGGCCGGTGGCGTACTCGGCGAAGGTCGAGGGGAGGAACTGCATCGGGCCTTCGGCGCCGGCGAAGTTGGTGCCGCTGTGCACGCCGGGCGCGGTCGACTGGCCATTGCCGGACTCGACGGTGCCGATGCCAGCCAGTACCGACCACGGCAGTCCGAGACAGGTCTGCGCGGCGTCCATGTACCAGATCAGGTAGTCCGGTGGGATGTCGGCCCTGGCCAGTGCCGTGGCTGCGCCGGACAGGCCGGTTGGGACGGTCGCCTTCGCGGGGGCTGGGGCTGGGGCAGCGGTGACGAGCAGGATGATCAGCAGCGGGAATACGGCGGCTGCCGCGCACACCGCGGCGATGGCCTTGGTCACGGCGGGCTCCCGGCTAGTAGAACAAGACGACGCTGACCAGCCAGCGCGCGCCGGAGCGGGTCAGCCGAAGCGTGATGGCGTGGCTTCCTGTCATGCGCCCGGCCGCGGTGACGGTGAACCGGGTGGCGTAGACGCTCAGGTACGCGGGCTGACGAGGTGGGACGCCGTCCGGGCGGGTGGCGGCGCGTTCTTTACTTTCAATCGTCATCTACCTCACGATCTTCGTTCTAAGTTGACAACCCCTCTCATGGTACGCGTATCCTGACGCTGTCGGGCAACTTAGATCGTCAACTTAAGAAAGATCATTATTTTAGATTAATAACAAGTGATGGCAATGACGACGGTGCGCCCGCCCGGAGCGCCCGGCCCTCCGGACCCCTGAGCAGCGAGGAGGCAGCGCGTGTACCCGATCACGGACTGGCCGCAGCTCCGCCGCGGTGAGCCGCCCCGCCCGGCGCAGCGCCGGGCGCCGGACGAGATCGTCCTGGTCGGGGCGCACGGGGGTGCCGGGACCTCGACGCTAGCCGCGCTGCTCGCGCCCGCCTGGGACATGGGGATGATCAGCGGACCCGCTCCCGGCGGGCTGCGGCCAGGCGGCCGGCCAGTTGTGCTGGCCGCCCGTAACACGGTGGCGGCGGCAGGCCGCGCGGTCGTCGCGGTTAGCGCGATCACCAGGGCCGGTGCCTGGGTGGCGGTTCTGGTGGTGGTCAGCGACGGGCTTCCCGAGCCGGCCGAGGCCAGGTACCGGTTCCGGGTCCTGGAGGGCCGCGTCGGCGCCGTGGTCCGCATGCCGTTCGTCCCGGCCTTCCGCGTGACCGCCGACCCGTCCCTGGTGGGCCTGCCGCGGCGGGCACGCCACGCGCTGGCCGAGATCCAGGCGCTCACCCGCGAGCAGTCGCCGCGCCCGGCGTCGGTAACCCGAGTCCAAGGGAGATTCTGATGCAAGCGATCCTTCTTCACGCCCTGGCGGTGCACGCGGCCGCTACCGCTGGGCACCTGAGCGCCGCGCGCTCGTGGCAGGTTCTCGCAGGGGACGTCCCCAACCCCGCGCCGCAGGCCCCGCCGGGCCTGACCGGCGATGCGAACATCATCCTTGGCTGGGGCAAGTGGGGCGTGCTGATCTGCGGCATCGCGGGCTTGCTCATCTCCGGCGGGAAGATGGCGATCGGCCACCGCAACCGCAGCACCCTGGCGGCCGACGGGGCCACCAATATCCCGTGGGTGATCGCCGGCCTGAGCTTGGTCGCCGCCTCGGCCGGCATCGTGGCGGTGTTCCTGTGAGCCCCGCCCGCCGGGCGCCGCGCCGCCTGCTCCCGGCCGCAGCCGCCGTCATCGCCGTGGCTGGCGCGGGCCTGGCTCTGCTGCTCGCCCGCGGCGGGCCGGCGGGCAGCAGTGCCACACCGGACCAGCGCCCGGCCGCGCCCGCCAGCGTCCCGGCGGGCGGTTGGCAGCTTCCGCAGGTCAGCTTGGCAGGGCTGCGGTGGAGCGACTACCACGGCGTCGAGCTGCCGTCCTCGCCTGGCGTTGGACCGCGCAACACCAGCGGCGGCCTGGCCTCGGGTTTCACCGACACGCCGCTGGGCGCGCTGCTCGCCGCCCTGAACATCGCGGTCCGGGCCAACGCCCAGTGGGGACCGGACATCTACGGCCCCACCATCCGCGATCAGGTGACCGGACCAGACGCCGCCGCACTGCTGTCGAGCTGCCAGGTGGGCTACGCCCAGGCTAGCCGTGCCGCGCACATCACCGGGGGCGCGCCGCTCGGCAACGCGTACGTATCGGAGGAGGCGTTCCGCTGGGTCGCCTGGAGTCCCTCGTACGCGACCGTGGACCTGGTCAGCGCTGGGCCGGGCAGCCAGGGCGTTACGGTGCGGGCAACCACCCGCGTCGAGGTCGTCTGGTCCGGCGGCGGCTGGCGGGTGGTCGCCCCGCCCGGCGGGGACTGGGGCAATGCCGCCGCCGAGCTGTCCTCGCTGAACGGCTACATCATCTTTCCCGGTCAGGGATGAGCGCTGATGTCATGTCCGGCACTGCTCGACCCGGCCTGTGTGGTCGGCAAGGTTATCGGCTCGGTCGGGGGAACCGCCGCCAACGGCGCGCTCAGCGGGATCGCCAGCGCCATCCAGTCCGGCGTCGCCTGGATCACCGCCAACAGCGTGAGCTGGTGGGTGAAGCTCCCGTCCCCCGACCTGGCGACCGAGCCCGCCGTTGACAGGCTCCAGCAGTGGATGCTGCCGATCGC